>ENA-OQET01001157-OQET01001157.1-human-gut-metagenome-genome-assembly--contig:-NODE-1157-length-12127-cov-3.094667_pt1 | contig 12127 bp, 11 predicted proteins | sample MGYA00242800_ERZ504645 | MGnify/ENA primary metagenome ERZ504645 (study PRJEB26092, sample SAMD00036308) | human gut metagenome | host: Homo sapiens | study: EMG produced TPA metagenomics assembly of... | reverse complement strand
GAGGAGTAATTTGATATCGTTGCAGACGAGCACGCCCTGGCTGCTGAGAATCTCCATCTTGACGAGGTCGTCGCCGGAGAAATATGCATTTTATCGTGCTGTCGTTGCTCTTGTACTCTTCGCAGATGTATTTCTTGCCGTCAGCTTGACTTCCGAGGTTCCTGAACATATTCCATGCCCTCGAAGTCTATCGCCGAGAGGGAGTTCATAGCCTCGTTGACATCGCCTGCCTCGCCCGCGTCAACGGCGAGATACATCCTGCCCTCGGGGAATACCATATAGAACTTGTCTCCGTCCGAAATGAACGACATTGTCATTGATACGCCGTTGCCGACAGGAGCTTTCATGCTCATATAGGCTTTTTTGCCTGATTTGACCATCGTCAGGGGCACATTGACGGAGGCGCCCTGCATATTGGAGGAGCAGGTCGCGGTCATGGTGTAGGAATCGCGCTTTGAGTTCTTCTGGAAATAGGTGTAGAAGCGGGTCTTTTTGATGTCCTTCTTCGCGCCGTTGTCCTTTATCTCATGACCCTTCGGCATCGTCTCGGGCTCGGTCGCCTCGGTGGTGCTCGCGGGGTTCGAAGAATCCGTAGTGTCAACTCCGTTGAGGGCGTTGATTATGTCCTCAAGGCTCGAAGTTGTGTCCTCCGCGGTGTTCTCGGCGGGAGCCGTGGTGTCCGATCCGCCGTCCTTGTTTTTGCAGGCGGCAAAGCTCAGCATGAGCACAAGGCACATGAAAATACACAAAATAGCTTTTTTCATTTTTATCATCATTCCTTTAAGAATATTTGTTTTAACATCCTTTGCGCTTTTTGCGCTGTGATAATAGAATACATTATATCGCGAACAAAATCAAGGGTATCGCCCAAATATGAACGAACTAAGTACGGGCGCGCGGTTGACTTTTGACTGCGAAAAAAGTAAAATGACAGCAGGAATAACTTTTCGTCAGTCGTTATGATTATCGGAGGTGGACTCATGAATATAGATATATCTCTCATATTCGGCGATGCGGCGCGGTGGATAATGCCCGTGCTCGCGCTGCTTGTTGCGGCGTTCTGCGTGCCCTCTCTGCTCAAGGGCAATAAGAAGATCGGCGTCACCGGATATCTTGTCAACGAGGCGAACGGCGACCGCCTGCCGCTGTCCGGCTATGAAGTGTCGGTCGGGCGCAGCAAGGCGTGCGATATCGTCCTCGGATATAACACCGTCTCGCGCTTTCACGCCGTGCTTTCAAAGCATAAGAACGGCTGGCGTGTGACAGACACGCGCTCGAAAACAGGAACATATATCAACGCCGAGAAGATAGACAAGCCCCGCGCCCTCGCGGACGGGGACACGATAGTTTTCGGCAACGCGGTGTTCGTGTTCGTCGAGAATGCGGCTATAGAGCCCGAGCAGGCTCCGGAAGAGCATGTTGAACAGGCGGACGGTGAAGAGACCGCCCCCGCGGACGAGCACGCGGATTATATAGTCGACGAAAAGACAGGCAATGCATATAGAATAGACGGTCTTATAACCTGCATGATAGGCAGCGGAGACGATGTGCAGATAAAGTTAAAGCGGCAGAATGTCTCGGCTCATCACGCCATGCTCGTGTTCGATGACGGAACGGGCAAATGGAGCGTTACGGATATGGATTCGACCTACGGCACTCTGCTCAACGGCAGACCCGTCAGACGCATGACCCAGCTCGATGACGGCGACACAATCAATATCTGCGGCAGCACGCTCACTTTCAGAACGACGGGAGGGGAGAGCGCATGAAAAAGACAATGAAGAGAACAAAATGGTGGCTCCCCGCGCTGATTCTGCTCACGGCGTTCCAGCTCATATCAATGGCGCAGGTCGTGTTCAACGACGACGGCTCGCTGAGCACGGAGTGCCTCATATTCTTCGGCGCATATCTCGCCGTCGAGTGGGTTTATTTCATCGCGATGTCGATAGCGAGAAAACGCGCAGACCCGGCGCTCGAAATGATAGCGTTCTTCCTGACGGGCATAGGACTTGTCACCGTTGCGGGCGCGAATAAAGATTTAGTCAAGACGCAGTTCGTCGCGGATATGCTCGGCATATTCTGCTTTGTCGCTCTGCTTTGGCTCATCTCGAATGTCGACCGTGCCATGGTGATGAGAACGCCCATGGCTGTGGCGGCAATAGGTCTGCTGGTTTTGACTCTTATCCTCGCGCGTAACATAAAGGGCGCGTTCAACTGGCTGAGTATCGGCGGAATGTCTATCCAGCCTTCAGAGTTCGTCAAGGTCGCGTTCGTCTTTGTCGGCGCGGCGACTCTCGATAAATTGCAGACCACTCGCTCGCTCACAAAATATATTATCTTCTGCGTCGTCTGCGTGGCGTTGCTGTTCTTAATGCGCGACCTCGGCGCGGCGCTGATATTCTTCTTTACGTTCATAGTCCTCGCGTTCATGCGCTCCGGCGACTTCCGCACGATAGTGCTCCTGTGCGTCGGCGCGGCGATGGCGGCGGGACTCGTTGTGCTGATACGCTCCGACTTTGTTATGGCTCGCTTTGCGACCTACCGCCATGTCTGGGACGATATGTACGGCAAGGGCTATCAGCAGACGCGCGTGCTCATCTACAGCGTCAGCGGCGGACTGCTCGGCGTCGGCATCGGCGACGGAAAGCTCAAAGAGGTCCCTGCGGCGACGGAAGACTTGGTATTCGGCATGATATGCGAGGAGTGGGGCATTATCATGGGCATCCTCGTCATCCTCTGCATAATGTTTATCGCGTTTCACAGCATCCGCTGCGCGAGCGGTTCGCGCTCGGCTTTCTATGCAATATCCGGCATAGCGGCGGGCTGCCTCCTGCTCTTCCAGACGGGACTCAATGTTTTCGGCGTCACCGATCTGCTGCCCCTTACGGGTGTCACCCTCCCGTTCATCAGCCGAGGCGGTTCGAGCGCGATATGCTGCTGGGCGCTGATAGCGTTCATCAAGGCGGCGGACAACCGCACCTGGATAGGCTCGAAATATTATCTCGATTCTGACTCGTAACCCGCGGAAAGGACTGATCAAATGAAAGGCATAGCAAAACGCTCAAAGCTCATGTTTGCGCTCGTGGCAATTTTTCCTTGCGGGCGTCATAGTCCTCGCCGCAACATTCGGCATCAACGCCAAAACATGGGTGTTCAAGCGCGCCAACAAGCATATATATTCGTCGGGTCAGATAGTCGCGGCGGGCACGATATATGACCGCAACGGCAAGGTGCTGGCTCAGACGGTGAACGGCGAGAGAAAATATAACTCGAGCAGCACCGTGCGCCGCGCGACCCTCCACGCCGTCGGCGACCTCGAGGGATTTATCTCAACCGGAGCGCACAGCGCGTTCCGCGGCGAGCTCACGGGCTACAGCTTCTTAAACGGCGTATATGATTTGAAGAGAAACGGAGCGGGCAACGATATAACCCTCACTATAGACGCCGATCTCTGCGTCACGGCGTATAACGCCCTGAACGGCAGAAAGGGCGCAGTCGCGTATATAACTACAAGACGGGCGAAATTCTCTGCATGGTCTCGACCCCGACTTATGACCCGTATAATAAGCCTACCAATATCGACAGCGATACAACAGGAAAATACGAGGCAATATATCTCAACCGCTTCCTGTCAGGCGTGTTCACTCCCGGCTCGACTTTTAAAATCGTCACGGCGATTAGCGCGCTCGAAAATATACCCGATATAAATTCGCGCACATTTACCTGTACCGGTCAATATAAGACCTCTACCGGTATAGTCAAGTGTAATTCCGTCCACGGAAAGGTCAATTTCCAGCAGGCACTCAGCAAATCCTGCAACAGCACCTTCGCCTGCATCGCGGAGGAGCTCGGCAACGACGCGCTGACTAAGACCGCCGAGCAGGTCGGTTTCAACAAGCGCATTACAATAGACGGAATAAGCGTCACAAAGAGCTATTTCACTCTGAAAGATGCAGTCAGCGTCGACCGCGGCTGGGCGGGCATCGGTCAGTATCAGACACTCGCGAATCCCTGCCAGATGCTCACCATGATGGGCGCGATAGCGAACGACGGCAGCGCACCTGCACCGAAGCTGCTCAAGAGTGACAGCACGTTGAGCTCGCTGACTTCGCCGACGCTCAAATATCTCGACGAAAATATAGCGAACACCATCAAAGATATGCTCCGAAAGAATGTCACGACCCACTACGGCGAGGGCAAGTTCCCCGGGCTTCAGCTCGGCGGAAAGACGGGCACAGCGCAGGTCACGGACGGCGAGCCCCACTCGTGGTTTGTCGCGTTCTCCGAGCGCGAGGATCTCCCGCTGGCGGTCGTCGTTGTTGTCGAACACGGCGGCGAGGGTATCAGTGCGGCGGCGCCCATAGCTAATAAAGTTATGCAGGCCGCGGCGAAAAAAGGCGTGAATTAAAAAAATAAAACTTCGGCGCCCGCGCAGAGCTGCGCGGGCGCCGATTTTTATTTTATCTCCACTCCGGTGTAATAGTGCTTGATTATCTCCCGCCAGTCGGAGCCTTGCCGCGCCATGTAGTCCGCGCCGTATTGGCTCATGCCGACTCCGTGACCGTATCCGTGAACGGTAATTTTGAACTCGTCGCCCGTGCATTTTATCTCGAAGCAGGCGCTGCGGAGCCCCAGCTTTTCGCGTACCTGCGCGCCCGTGAATTCTTTTTCGCCGATCACGGCGCAGGAAATATATCCGCTGTCCGTCTTTTTGATTTCGCTTATCCACTTTTTTGCGTCGCCGCCGAGCTCCGCGCCCGAGCCGGCGAAAGCTTTTTTCGAATTCATCCGCCGTCAGCGTCAGCGTCGATGAGTAGTCGGGCGAGAGCTTGTCGCCCGCGCTCGTGACGCTCTTTAAGTAGGGGACATCCTTGCCCCAGACTTCCTCCGCGCTGAAGGTCTGCCCGCAGCTTATCGCGTGAAACGCCGCGGTTATAATCTCTCCGTCATAGGTTATCGTCTTGCCGAAAACGTCTTTGACAGCCTCTTCGATTTTTCTTTTCATATGTCTCATATTTGTCGCCCCATTTTTCCTTGCGCGCCGCCGCGTCCAAATATCCCTGATGCACCGCGCTGTCATCGGTTATGTCCGCGCCGCCGAGCGCGGGGTCGGGACTGGAACGCTTCTTGACCGCATATGTATAGCATACGGTGGCCTGGGCGCGCAGAGCCTGCGAATGATATGTCGGCGGCATCTCCGCCGACACCGCGCCGACCACATATTCGAACATGTCTATTTCGTTTATCTTCTTCGTCGAAGAGGAGAGCACGAGTATCGAATCTCCGTCATCTTGAATATTCGTTTTCGTGACTTCGTTGCCGCCTTTCTCCGGCGCTTTTGCGCCGCCCGTTGCGGCGAGCGGGCAGATAAGCAGAACGGCTATCAGAATGATGAATAAAAATCCTCTGTTTTTCATATTTTTTACCTCCCGAACCTCGGCAAACTTGACTTTTGCTGCCGTTTTGGTGTAAAATTGTACTCTGATACATTATTATATAAATTTATATACGGAGCGAGAAAGGAGTCGAACGCATGGCGAATTATATATCCTCTATCCCGCAGGATGCCCTTAACAGTTTATGCGGAGAAATAGACAAGTATAACAAGATAAATCCTGCGTATTTTGATCGTTTCCAGGTCAAGCGCGGCCTGAGAAATTCGGACGGCACCGGTGTTATGGCGGGGCTGACAAAGATATGCAGCGTTCAGGGATATTATGTCGAGGACGGCGAGCGTGTCCCGATAGACGGCAGACTTATATACCGCGGAATCGATGTTCGCGAGATAGTCAGCGGATGCGAGCAGGAGGGACGCTTCGGCTTTGAAGAGGTCGCGTGGCTGCTCCTTTTCGGCACCCTGCCCTCGAGAAGACGCCTTGAGATATTCAAAAGTGTTCTCGCCGAGAGCCGCGAGCTCCCCAACGAGTTCATCGAGGATATGATAATGAAAGCTCCCTCGCACAACATCATGAACAAGCTTTCGCGAAGCGTCCTCGCGCTCTATTCATATGACGAAAATCCGGACGATATCTCGATAGAAAACGTCCTTCGCCAGTCGATACAGCTGCTCGCGCAGATACCCATGATAATGAGCTACGCCTATCAGGTCAAGCGCCGCAACTTCTATCACGAGAGCATGTATCTCCACCCGGTCGACAAGACCCTCAGTACTGCCGAGTCTGTTCTCTACTCGATAAGAGCGGATAAAAAATTCACCCCGGAAGAGGCGCATATGCTCGATATCTGCCTCATGCTCCACGCCGAGCACGGCGGCGGAAACAACTCGACTTTCGCCACCCGCGTGCTGACTTCGAGCGGCACCGACACATATTCGGCTATCGCCGCGGGCATCGGCTCGCTCAAAGGACCCAAGCACGGCGGCGCGAACATAAAGGTCGCCGAGATGGTCGAATATATCAAGCAGGGCGTTGAGGATATTACCGACGCGGATCAGGTCGCCGAGTTCTTAAAGAAGATTCTCAAAAAAGAGGCGGGCGACGGCTCGGGACTTATCTACGGCATGGGTCACGCAGTCTACACTCTCTCCGATCCCCGCGCGGTTATTTTGAAATCGCACGCGCGCAAGTTCTCCGAGAACACCGAGTTCGAGGATGAGTTCAAGCTCCTTGAGCTTATCGAGACCCTCACTCCGCAGATTCTTGCCGAGCTGCGCGGAGACAAAAAAGTCATGTGCGCAAATGTCGATCTCTATTCCGGTCTTGTGTATAAACTGCTCGGCATCCCCGAGGATCTGTTCACCCCGCTGTTCACCGTCGCCCGCGTTGCAGGCTGGTCGGCGCACAGAATGGAAGAACTGATGACCGGCGGCAGAATAATCCGCCCGGCATATAAGAGCGTCTGCGCCCAGCGCAACTATGTAAAACTTGATGACAGACTCGATAATTATCCCGGCGAGCTCAGATATATCCCCAGCGACGAGCACGCCTAACAGACAAAAATAATTTTTAGGACTTGATACAATGCCGAAAGATAAAAAAGTTTCAATGCTTAAAATTATGATGATAGCCCTTGCTGCAGTTCTTTTGGTGCTGATTCCGGTGCGTTGCTATCAGTATGCATCAGGAGTGATTGAACCCACGACAGGGTTCTACAGCGGCAGTGACTGGAGCATCTGGCTGTCGTATATCCTGCTTGCCGTATCTGCCGTTGCGTTTCTTGCAATTGCGATAGCAAGCAGAAAGAAGATATCTTATTCGACCGAAAAATTCGGCTCGACAGGGCTCGCGATAGCTGCGTTCATGTTCGCTCTGACGCTGATGATCGACGCTGTTTCGCAGTATAAGACAGTGTTCGCGACCGCTACCGACACCGCGCTCATGTACGGCACCGAGTCGGTTCAGTATCTCAAAACAGGTCTTATCTCAAGGGGGCTTGAGGGCTTCTGCGCCGTTGTTGCGGCGGTGTTCTTCGTCCTCTTCGGCTACGGTCACTTAAAGGGCAAATCAAACGCCTCGGAGTCAAAGCTCATGGCGCTGTTCCCGGTGCTCTGGTGCATCTTCAGACTCATGCACAGATTTATGCGCACGATAAATTTTCTCAACGTTTCCGATCTTCTCTATGAGCTGTTTATGTGCGTGTTCCTTATGGCATTTTTAATGGCGTTTTCTCAGCTCAACTCAAAGGTCGGCGGTGACGGCTTCGACTGGAAGCTCGTCGGCTACGGACTGCCCGCAATTATGTTCTCTCTGATTTGCTTCCTGCCGAGATTCATAATGACCCTTGTCGGCAGGGACTATCTGCTCTGCAATCAGTCGCCCATAGAGTGGTGCGACCTCGGCGCGGCAGTGTTCATCTGTGCGCTGCTCCTGACCAGAGTCGGATTCGGCGAGAAAAACACCGAGACTGCCGAAACGGCTGAGAAAACAGAGAGCTGATGTTTTTAGATAATTTTCTCATCGCCGCCGAGCAGGTGGCGATACTGTATATTCTCGTCGCGGTCGGATTTATCGCCGACAGGACAAAGCTCTTCACGGAGAAGGCTGCGCGCCTGTGCACGGATCTGATGTTTTATATCATCACTCCCGCAAAGATAGTGCAGTCGTTTATCTCCATGGAGTTCAGCCGCGAATCGGCGACGCGCCTTGCGATAGCCGCTGCCTGCGGCGCCGCGATACATATTATCGGCGTGGCGGTCAGCTCCGTTGTGTTCAACAAATCGCCGATAGGCAAAGCTGCAATATTCAAATATTCGAGCGTCTACGGCAACTGCGGGTATATGGCTCTGCCGCTCGCCTATGCCGTGCTCGGCGACGAGGGCGTGTTCTACGGCTCGGTTGTCATAATGATGTTCCACTTATTTTCGTTCACCCACGGCATCTGGCTGATGTCGCGCTCCGAGACGGGCGAAAAGACGAAGTTCAACTTCAAGAACATCCTGATAAATCCGGGCACGATATCGCTCATAATCGGCTTGCCGCTGTATCTGCTGAAGATAAGACTGCCCAATGTCATAGAAGCGCCGATAGACTATCTTGCCGCGCTCAACACACCCGTGGCGATGCTGATTTTCGGCACATATCTCTCGAACGCGAAGATAAAATCCGCGCTCAAGAGTGGCGGATAACTCTGTGTCGCGCTGATAAAGCTCGCGGTTATACCGCTCATATGTCTCGGCGTTTTCAGACTCTGCGGCATCACGGGAGCGCTGCTGACCGCAATGATAATTGCGGCGAGCGCACCGCCCGCAAACATAACGGTCGTCTTTGCGGCGAAGTATAACAAAGACACGGGACTTGCGTCCCAAACGGTCGCAATAGTCAGCTTCATTTCGATAGTGACTATGCCGTTGCTTATCGGTCTTGCAAGTACGATGTAACAAAAAAAGAGAGTCGGAAAAATCCGGCTCTCTTATATACTTTTTTTAGTCCTCTTTCTCCTCTTCGCTCTCTTCTTTCGGCTCTTCGACCTTCACTGAGATCTCTATAACTCTGCGCTGTTCAACGTCGGTGACGGTGACGGAAAGATTTTTGTATTCAAACGTGTCGCCGACTTCAGCCATTTTGCCGAGCTGTTCGAGCACCCAGCCGCCGACCGATACGGATTCGGACTCCTCGTCCTCATCCATGTCGAAATATTCAAACATCTTGTCGAGCTGCGCGCCGCCGAGAACCTTTACCGTGCCGTCGGGCTGGGGAGAGAAGTCCTCAATAACTTCGTCGTTTTCGTCCCATATCTCGCCGACAAGCTCTTCGAGAATGTCCTCCATGGTCACTATGCCGAGCGTGCCGCCGAACTCGTCTGCGACAACCGCCATGTGAGTCTTTTTCTGCTGCATGAGCTTGAGCAGTTCGCTTATCTGCATCTGCTTTGCTATGTAGACGGTTTTCTTAATTATCGAGGATATCGGCTGTTTCTTCGTGAGCACATATTTGTTGAAGTCCCTGATGTGAATGAAGCCGATTATATCGTCCGTGTCGTCCGAATAGACCGGCAGGCGCGAGAAGCCGGAGTCGTTGAACACCGAGGCTATCTTTTCGACGCTGTCGTCTTTTGAAACGGCAATGACATCGACTCGCGGGGTCAGGATATCGCCGACGGGACATTCGTAAAATGAGATAGCCGAGCGGATAAGATCGCTCTCATCCTCGTCGAGTCCGCCGCCGGACTCCGCTTCGTCAACGATATTCAAAAGCTCGTCGCCGGTTATCGTGTCGTCCTTCTTGAATTTGAAGATCTTGCTCAGAAGCTTCTTCCAGAGCATGAAGAACGCCACGGCAGGGGTTAATATAACTGTGAGTGCCCTCAGGAACGGTGTCGCGAACATCGCGTATTTTTCGGGCATCTCTTTGGCGAGCGTCTTCGGCGTAACCTCGCCGAAGATGAGCAGGAGCACGGTCATTATTATCGTCGAGACCGTCGGACCCTTGCTCTCGTTTATGAGCCTGATGAAAAGCACCGTCGCCACGGATGACGCCGTGATGTTGACAATATTGTTTCCGACAAGTACGGTGGAGAGCAGCTTGTCATAGTTCTCCGCCATCTTGTATGCCTTGGCGGCTTTTTTTGTTGCCGTCGTCAGCCATTGGTCTTGAGTCTTATCTTGTTGAGGGAAGTGAAAGCGGTTTCGGATGCCGAGAAAAATGCCGAGAACAGTATGAGCAGAACAAGGCATACTATCTGCACCCAACTTCCGGTAGTCAAAATGATTCCTCCAGTTGCGTTTTACGCATATGTATATTAAATATAACTATATCATACTCTATTTGTTATTGCAAGAAAAAGCCGCATCCGGGTGAATGCGGCTTTTAAATATAATTATTACAGAGCTATCATGTCGCGCAGCTCGGACGCGAGGTCTGCGGCGAGGCGTGTGCCGTTTATGAGGGCGCGTTTCGGCAGCTTCGCGATGAATCCGTCGTCCTCGAGGGTGACATCGCCCGTGTAGTTTATGTCGTGGAGCGCCTGCGCGATAGCCTTCCAGTTGAGCTTGCAGGTGAAGGGCGGCATATGCAGATCCTCCATATAGTTGTTGTCGTGGACATGCAGAGCCGTGAGCCTTCTGTGGCCGAGCGCTCTTATCGCGTGCGCCGAGTCGTCGCCGACAAGTCCGCTGTGACCGAGATCAAGGCAGACGGTGAAATATCTCGGGTCGAGCGCGTCATAGTATTCGGCGAGCTGTTCGCCGTAGCTGCACACATTTGCGAGCATAACACGGCGGCGGTCGTCGTGACCGAACATATTCTCAAGCGCTATCTTCGTGCCGAACTCCTCGCACAGGGGTTTTAGCGAATTGTAAAAATCGATGTTGAACTGCTTCTGATCCACGCCGTCCGGGCAGGCGGTCGGGTGGACTATTATCTGACTCGCTCCTATTTTGCCCGCAATGCGGATAGAGAGCTTCAGCTTCTCGTAGACAAAATTATTGTATTCCTCGTTGCCGAAACGGTAGCTCGGGAACGGCGCGTGAGCCTGATTGAACGGGAGCGAATATTTCTCGCTCGATTCCAAAAGCTTATTGACAAGCTCATCCTCGCTCATGTTGCCGAGCACGCTCTCGCGGGAGCTGTTCATATAGAACATCGAAAAATCGAGCGCGTCGAAGCCCGCCTCTTTGAATATTTTCATGCCCTCGTCAATACCGAAAGCCGGAAAAATAATGTCTGTCTGTGTTGATATTCTCATACTGCGCACCGCCTTATAAGTCATTTTGATGTTATTATATCAGAGAGTTTTTGGATATACAATATCAATGTCCCAAATATGGTATAGCAAATTTCCGCGGATGTGATATAATCTTTGTGTGAAATCTTTCCAACGGAGGTTTGAAATGCTGCGACTGATACTTTCGCCCTCGGTGGGCGGCACCGCAGGATATCTCTATGATACGGCGGCTTCGATCGCTTCTTCGGGCGGCGAGGCTGTGCTGATAGTGCCCGAACAGTATTCCTTTGCCGCCGAGCGCATAGTGCTCGAACGCCTCGGAACGGCTGACGCCCAGCGTGTCGAAGTGCTGAGCTTCACGCGCCTTGCGAATACCGTGTTTAATGCCGTCGGCTGGGACAAGGGCAAGCGCCTCAATGAAGCGGGGAAAGTAACTTCTGATGAGCCGCGCCCTCGAACAGTGCGCCGATAAACTGAATGTCTATTCCCGCAGCGCGGACAGCCCCGCGGTCGTGCGCGAGCTGCTAAGCCTCAACGAGGAATTCTGCCAGTGCGCGATATCCCCCGAGGATATGACCGCCGCCATGAACAACATGGAGGACGGGCTGCTGAAAAGCAAGCTCGCCGATATTTCGCTCGTTTTTCTCGGTCTACGATTCTTTTGTCTCCGACGGCTGGCTTGACGACAGCCGCATACTGACCCGTCTCAAAGACAAAATTTCTCGAAAGCGGATATTTCAAAAATAAAACGGTGTTCTTCGACTCTTTCCGTGGCTTCACTGCGCAGGAGTTCGGAGTCATAGGAAAGATACTAACCCAGGCAGACGATGTTTATACCGCGCTGACTGCGCCTGACCTTGTCGAGCAGGACAGTGACGATATATTCTATCATACAAAAAATACTGCAAAGAAGCTCATTAAACTCGCGAACAGTGTCGGCGTGCCGTGCGCAAAGCCCGTTGTGATAAGCGACCCGAACGGCGATCCCGCGCTCGATGCATTCTCA
>ENA-OQET01001156-OQET01001156.1-human-gut-metagenome-genome-assembly--contig:-NODE-1156-length-12135-cov-4.198618_pt1 | contig 12135 bp, 13 predicted proteins | sample MGYA00242800_ERZ504645 | MGnify/ENA primary metagenome ERZ504645 (study PRJEB26092, sample SAMD00036308) | human gut metagenome | host: Homo sapiens | study: EMG produced TPA metagenomics assembly of... | reverse complement strand
ATTGGCATTCTCTTTTTTATATTGCCGTGTTCAAGGTCTTTAAAATTTCCTTTGCTCTGAAATTACAGACTGTGGAATGCCTGCAAGCTTTGCAACCTCAATACCGTAGCTGTCATCTGCTCCGCCGGGAACAATTCTCTCAGAAAAGTAATGTCATCGCCACGCTTTTTAACTGCTATGTTATAGTTTTTTACACCGTCAAGGAGTTGTTCCATAACCGTGAGTTCGTGATAATGAGTTGCAAAAAGTGTTTTTGCACCGAGTTTTTTTCTGTCGGCACAAAATTCAAGTACAGCCCTTGCGATGCTCATGCCGTCAAAGGTCGAAGTACCTCTGCCGATTTCGTCAAGAATAAGTAAGCTTTTTGAAGTTGCATTTTTAATGATATTGGCAACCTCGCTCATCTCAACCATAAAGGTTGACTGTCCAGATGCAAGATCATCAGACGCACCTACACGAGTAAAGATACTGTCTACAATTCCGATTTCGGCAGAAGACGCCGGAACAAAACTGCCTATCTGCGCCATAAGAACAATAATGGCAATCTGTCGCATATAGGTTGACTTACCTGCCATATTGGGTCCTGTAATAATTGCTACTCTGTCATTGGCAGAATCAAGGCTGACATCATTCGGAACAAACGGTGCATCCTTTAATAGAGCCTCAACAACAGGATGTCTCGAACCTTTAATTCTTATAGCGGTTGAAAGGTTTACATCAGGTCTTATGTATCTGTTGTCAGCCGCAACATTTGCAAGTGATGTAATAACATCAAGATTAGCAATGGCTTTTGCGGTTTTCTGAATTCTTTCAAGATTATCCGAAACCGTTTTTCTGACATCATCAAAGAGATTGTATTCAAGTGCAACCGATCTGTCTTTTGCACCGAGGATTCTGCCCTCTACATCTTTCAAATCCTGAGTAATATATCTTTCACAATTGGTGAGTGTCTGCTTTCTTATGTATGTTTCGGGTACCATGGATTTATACGAATTTGATACTTCAATATAATATCCGAATACCCTATTATAACCGACTTTAAGCTTAGGAATTCCCGTTATATCACGCTGTTCAGCCTCAATACGGGCAAGAATTCCCTTTGAGTCATTCATATCTCCTGTCACGGAATCAAGTTCTTCGTTATAACCTCTCTTAATCATACCGCCCTCACGGACTGTAAACGGGGGTTCTTCAACGATTGCAGAATCAATAAGAGAATGAATGTCCTCAAGCTTATCAATGCTTTTATAAATATATTTAAGATAAACCGATTTACAATCAACGAGCAAATCCGAAATCTGCGGAAGATTCTGAATTGCTCCGCAGAGTGAACGCAAATCTCTTGCATTTGCAGAACCGTAAACGATTCTTGTCATAAGTCTTTCAATGTCAAATATACCCGAGAGTGTGTCTGTAACATCCATACGGAGCATATTATCGTTTACAAGCTCTTCAATCGCACTCTGACGGTTATTGATTGAAGTTATATTAAGCAAAGGATGTTCAAGCCATGAACGCATAAGGCGTTTGCCCATTGCGGTTTTTGTCTTGTCAAGCACCCACAAAAGTGAACCTTTTTTATCCTTTGTCAGCATTGTTTGTGTGAGCTCAAGATTACGCTGTGTGTTGTAATCAAGGCTCATATATTGATTTTCTTTGTAGAACTCAATGTGATTTATTCTTTCAAGTCCCGTTTTCTGAGTATCACGAAGATATGAAAGCAACGCACCGAGAACGCATACAACAACAGATTTGTCAGATACGGTACTGTATTCATCCGCAAACTGTGATTTTACAACATCAGTACATACCGACTCGTCAAATTTTTCATCTTCGAGCATTTCAACTCCTGCCGAAAGTTTCGCTTTAATGAACTTCGGCAGTTCTTTCAGCTTTACAATGTCACCGCCAATGAGAATTTCACGGGGATTATAGCTTGTAAGCTGATTGGTAAGAACATTATAGCTGTCATTACCCCTGATTTCCGTAGCGTATAATTCTCCTGTGGAAATATCGCAAAAACAAAGTCCTATAGTTTTATTTTTAGAATACATACAGCAAATGTAGTTGTTTTTGCTCTCATCAAGCATACTCGATTCCATTACGGTACCGGGAGTAATTACTCGAATAATATCACGCTTTACAAGACCTTTTGCCTTTGCAGGATCTTCCGTCTGTTCGCAAATTGCAACCTTATAGCCCTTTGCAACAAGTCTTGCAATGTAACCCTCACAGCTGTGAAACGGAACTCCGCACATGGGAGCACGCTCGGCCTGTCCGCAATCCCTTCCTGTAAGAGTAAGTTCAAGTTCCTTTGATGCAAGCTTTGCATCATCGTAAAACATTTCGTAGAAATCTCCAAGTCGGAAGAACAAAATGCTGTCTTTGTTTTCTTCTTTAATTTTGAAATACTGTTGCATCATTGGAGATAACTCCGCCATTTGTTTCACTTCCTTAACAAAATTTAGAACCGTTTATCAGCCGCAACCGCCGCACGTGGCACAACTGCCTGAGCATGATGACTGGCTGTAATCAGCAGTCTCGGGATCTGCGCCCTCAGCAGACTGCTGAACAATTGCGAGAACTCTGTTTGCAACAACATCAAAAGCAGCCTTTGCATCATTGTAGGCAATCATATTCTCGTTTGACATAATCTGAGAATATGCCTCTCTCATCTCAGTATTAAGCTTAGAAAGCTTTTCCTGATCTCTCTCTTTTTTTGATGCTTCATTGTTTATTGACATTCTTTTAAGATTGAATTCACCGATAAGACGCTGAAGCTCCATATCTGCATCTGCATTCTTCTGAGCGTCCTGCAATTTTTTTATATGAGTCTTCTTCCTGAATGAGTCTTCCGAGTTCCCTTGCTTTCTCAATGATATCCATAGTTTTAACCTCCGATTATTTTACAAGCTCACCCTTTAATATCCAGTTGCGAGCCTTTGTTATTTTTACATTTCTGAATGTTCCGATACAGTCCTTTGATCCTTCAAGCTCAACTATTATATTACCGCTTGTACGACCGCACAATTCACCGTTCTTATCGTTTTCACCTTCAATAAGTACCTTTTCGGTTTTGCCAACCATTGAAGAACAACGCTTTGCCGCAATTTCTTCCTGAACATCAAGAAGTTCACGGAACCACTTTGATTTTTCTTCAGCGGAAATCGGATCGTCCATTTTAGCAGCAGGAGTACCTACTCTCGGTGAGAAAATGAAGGTAAAGAGCGATGTAAACTCAACCTCACGGATAAGCGATAAAGTTTCTTTGAAATCTTCATATGTTTCACCCGGAAAACCTACAATGATATCACTTGTAAGTGAAAGACCGTCAATTTTCTCTTTAGCATAATTGATTATTTCAAGATACTTTCTGCGGTCATAGTGACGATTCATTGCTTTAAGCACTCTGTTCGAACCGCATTGGAACGGAAGGTGAAGATGCTTGCTTATATGAGTACCCGATGCAATTGTGTCAATAAGTTCCTTTGAACAATCCTTCGGGTGAGATGTCATAAAGCGAAGCCAATAATCGCCGTCAATTGAATCGACCTCACGCAAAAGCTGTGAAAAGTTTACTTTCTCGGAAAGACCTTTTCCGTAGGAATTTACATTCTGACCGAGAAGGGTAATGTCTTTATAACCCGACTCAATCATATTTTTAGCCTCAGAAACAATAATATTCTTTTCACGGCTGCGTTCTCTGCCTCTTACATAAGGCACAACGCAATATGTACAGAAGTTGTTGCAACCGTACATAATCGGTAACCAACCCTTGAAAGTGCCGTCACGCTTAACAGGAAATCCCTCGTAAAGTTGATTATCGTCATTACCTCTTTCAAACACTCATTTTGCCATCAAGGAGAGCGTTATACATAAGCTCAGGAAAATGGTGCAATGAATGAGTACCAAACACAAGTCCTACAAAAGGAAAGCTCTTGTAAATTTTATTGGCAACATGCTCCTGCTCCATCATACAACCGCACAAAGCAATAAGAATCTGCGGATGCTTACGCTTTAGATTTTTTAATGCACCTACATTGCCGAACACTCTGTCCTCAGCATGTTCTCTTACGGCACAGGTATTGAAAAGTATGAAATCTGCATTGTCCGGTTCATCTGAAAACTCAAATCCCGACTGTTCAAGCATACCCTTAATTTTTTCACTATCAGCCACATTCTGCTGGCAGCCGTATGTTCTGATATACGCAACAGGCTTCTCTCCTCTTTTGCGGATATCCATAATTTCAGCTATTAAATTCATATACTCCGATTGTTTTTCGGAAATTTTCTGACTGTCAGGCAAAGAAATGCCTCCTAACCCATTGTATTAACTGTTAGATTATAACACAAGATATACGGTTTTTCAATGTTTTTCACAGGTTTTTCAAAATTTACTTCTTATAAGTCTGAAACAGAGAACCGTATCCGGACGGTATATTACCGACTATTACGGATTGTGCAATTTCAAAATCGGTAGTAAATGTTATTTTGCCTGAATAATCAAGCGAGGTTGTCATTATTTTTGAGGTGAGCAAAAGCTTTATATGGTGGATTGTCTGATTTATTCCTGCTTGTTCAAATGTACTTATAACTTCCGAGGAAAAGCTTCCTGTAAGGTTAAAATTTACGGGAATGCAAGGTCCGACATTTGAGAGTATTGTAATATTCGTAAATGCACCGAGGGGTATTTCAATTTCATTGTCATATACCTTAGCTATTTCCCTTTTGTACGGCTTTCGTGATGTCGGCTTTAATTCTGTTGATTTTGAATGAATCCGTTTCAATTGACTGCACATTTCCGTTTTTATCACAATTAATCTTTGCTATATCACTGTAAGAATAATTAAGCTCGTCAAGTGTATCATTCACTGCATCGCAGACAGAATTTACAGACAATATTTCAGCCTGAATTCTTATGTACTCCGGTCTGAAATCTGACAAATGCACCTCGCAGAAAACAGTAACACCGATAATCAGTAAAACCACAGTAAGAAGTATTTTCTTTAAAAGAACAAGTTTTCTTTTACACCTTTTTCTGTACAACATAAAAACACCCCTCGTATATACTATACGAAGGGTGTTTGTTTTGTTAATTATTCTTCTGTGTCCGAACAACCGTCACATGATGCACAATCGGCATCACACTCGTCATCTTCCTCATTGCTGAAAAGCTCTGAAAAATCAAACTCAAGGTTCTCACCGCAGTTAGGACACTCGATTTCGCCTTCAAGAAGGACATCTTCGGAAACATTAAGCTTCTGACCGCATGAATCACAAGTTACCTCATAAAAAGGATTCTCTTCATCATCAAAATCGTAATCGTCATCTTCATCGTCATAATCTTCAATGTCATAGTCCTCGTCATCGTAAACATCAGACTCAACATCAGCAAGATCCTGATCAATTTCGTCAACCTGAGCGCTTAACTCATCGTAAAGTTCTTCCATGTCAGATACTTCAAAAGCCATATCATCAAGAAGATCAACGATTGCATTAAGAACCTTTACTTCAGGTTTTGACTCATCAAGCTCCAAACCGTCGCAAAGACCGCGAATGTAAGAAATTTTTTCAGTAAGATTCATAACTGATTCTCCCGCAGAAATTATGCTCTGCCCATATATTCGCCTGTTCTTGTGTCGATCTGAATAACTTCGCCCTCATCAATAAAGAGAGGAACTTTAATTTCAGCACCTGTTTCAAGAGTTGCAGGCTTTGTAGCGTTGGTTGCTGTGTCACCCTTAAAGCCGGGATCTGTCTTTGTAACCTTAAGTTCAACAAAGTTCGGAGGCTCAATGCCGAATACATTGCCCTTGTAAGAAAGAACCTTGCACACCATATTTTCCTTAACAAACTTAAAGTTGTCGCCGAGAACGCTCTTGTTAATCGGAATCTGCTCCCATGTTTCTGTATCCATGAAGTAGTAAAGATCGCCGTCTGAATAGCTGTATTCCATATCCTTTCTGTCAATGAAAGCTGTGGGATACTTATCATTCGGGTTGAAAGTTTTTTCAACTACTGCGCCTGTAATAACATTTCTGATTTTAGTTCTTACAAATGCAGCACCCTTACCGGGCTTTACATGCTGGAATTCAATGATTGATACAACCTGACCGTCCATTTCAAATGTAACGCCGTTTCTGAAATCACCTGCTGATATCATTAGTAATACCTCCTAATTATCTTTCATACGGAAATACGGTAATGTATGCCGTAATATAACAATTTACATTATACATAACAATGACAAAAAATGCAAGACTTTTATTACACAATAATGAGTTCTTTGGGGAGTGAAACAAAGTTTTTGTACCCTGTATCAGTCACGCAAAGCATATCTTCAATGCGAACACCGAATTTACCCGGCAGATATATTCCCGGTTCATCGGTTATTATCATACCTTTTTTCAGCATTGTTTCACTTCTCGGAGATACAATGGGAGATTCGTGGATATCAAGTCCTACACCGTGACCGGTTGCATGACCGAAATATTTTCCGTAACCGTTTTCCGAGATTATATCTCTTGCAATTTTATCGACATCAGAACATTTTGCTCCGGGTTTTACGCTGTCAAGTACAGCAAGCTGAGCTTTTAATACGATGTCATAAACCTTTTTCATTTCTTCATCAGCCGACTTGATTGCTACCGTACGCGTAGTATCGCTGTGATAGCCGTCAAAAATTGAGCCGATATCAAAAGTAAAGAAATCTCCCTCACTGACAATATCATCTGACGGAACTCCGTGAGGCAGTGAAGTCTTTTTGCCTGTAATCGTGATGAGGTCAAATGAAACACCTTCACCGCCGTTAAGCTTTATGAGATGTTCAAGCTCAAGTGCAACCCTGCGTTCGCTGACACCGGGTTTTAGGTAATTCAAGACCTCGAGATATGACTTTTCGGTTATCTCCTGCGCTTTAGCTATTTTTTTAATTTCTGATTCATCCTTGATACATCTGATTTCTTCAATCTTATGATCAAGACTGCCGTCACAAACGCACTCAATATTATTTTCCGAAAAATCCTTTTTAAAACGATTATATTTTTCAACCGTAATATCGGATGCCTCAAAAAATACATTCACAACAGAATTATTCTTTAATTCGCTTATAAGGTCTTTAAACAACTTAGTAAAGCAAACAACCCTGCATCCGCTTGATTTTTTTAAAGCAGCCTCATAATATCTGAAATCAACAAAAAGGACAGTTTCATTTTCAGTCACAAGTAAATAGCCTTCGCTGTGAAAGAATCCGCAAAAATAGCCGATATTCTTCTCATTAGTCAACAAAACAGCCTGACTGTTACTGTCAAGAACCGTCTTTAAATTTTCAAGTCTTTGCTCAAATAAAGAGTTTTTGCATTACATCAAGTCCTTTAATGCATTAATTGCGAGAAAGTAACTGTTTTGCCAAAACCTGCAATCTGACCGACACAAACAGGTGCGATTACAGATGTATGTCTGAACTCTTCTCTTGCGTGAATATTAGACATATGAACCTCTACAAAAGGAATCTTTACACAAGCAATGGCATCTCTTAAAGCATAACTGTAATGTGTGAGAGCGCCTGCGTTAATTACAACACCGTCAAAGTTACCCTTTGCCGAATGAATTTTATCGATAAGATCTCCCTCGTGATTTGACTGAAAAACTTCGGCAGAAAAGCCGTTGCTTTCTGCATATGAAATAATCTGCTTTTCAATATCGGAGGCAGTTTCTTCTCCGTATATTCCCTTTTCACGGACGCCTACCATATTGAGGTTAGGTCCGAGTATAACAAGAATCTTTTTCATAGTGTCACCTTTTTTCAAAGAAATATGAAGATAAAACAAAAAGCGGACAGAATGCTCTGTCCGCCTGTTTGATTACCTGTATTTGCGTTTGCGAGCTGCTTCGGATTTTTTCTTACGCTTTACAGAGGGCTTTTCATAAGCTTCTCTTTTGCGAACCTCAGCAATAACGCCAGCTCTGGCACACTGCTTTTTGAATCTTCTTAAAGCACTTTCAAGGGATTCATTCTCTTTAAGTCTAATCTCTGCCATCTATCTTCCCTCCCATCTGCCACCGGGCATGGGTAATTTGCATATAATTGCAAATGTTATTATACATTATGACTCGAATAATGTCAATAGCATTGTAGAAATTTAGGTCAAATTAATTTTAAAAGTTGAATTATGGCTTAACAACAAGGTTTACAAGTTTCTTCGGAACAACAATTTCTTTAATAATTTCATTCCGTCAATAGCCTTTTTGACATTTTCGTCATTCTTTGCAAGATCAAGAACAGCATCCTTGTCTGCATCAACAGGAATGTTAAGCTTAGCTTTAATTTTGCCGTTTACCTGAACAACAATTTCTACACTTTCGTCAACGCATTTTGACTCGTCATATTCAGGCCACTCGGCTTCGGCAAGAATACCATTGCCAAGCTTACAAGCCTCGTAAACTTCTTCCGTAACATGAGGAGCAAACGGATTAAGGAGAATTGAGAAAATTCTGAGTTCTTCCTTATTAATTGACTTTACATTTGAAATATCGTTGATTAAAGCCATAAGAGTTGCGATAGCAGTATTGAACTTTATATTTTCAATATCCTCGCCAACCTTTTTGATTGCCTTGTTAAATGCACCTTCAAGCTCAGGTCGGATTTTATCACCGTCAATGAGAACACTCTGAAGATTCCAGTAACGCTCAACGAATCTGCGACAGCCTCTGATGCTTGCCTTACTCCACGGAGCAGCCTTTTCAAAGTCACCAATGAACATTTCATATAAACGCATTGTATCTGCACCGTATTCGTCAACGATTTCATCGGGATTTACGACATTGCCTCTTGATTTACTCATCTTCTCGCCGTTTTCACCGAGAATCATACCGTGTGAAGTACGCTTAGCGTATGGTTCCGGAGTAGGAACAACACCGATATCATAGAGGAACTTATGCCAGAAACGGCTGTAAAGAAGGTGGAGAGTTGTATGCTCCATACCGCCGTTGTACCAATCAACAGGTGACCAGTAGTTAAGAGCCTCTTTTGATGCAATGGCATTTTTATTGTGCGGGTCCATATATCTGAGATAGTACCATGATGAACCTGCCCACTGAGGCATTGTATCGGTTTCTCTCTTAGCCTTACCGCCGCAGCAAGGACAGGTTGTGTTAATCCAGTCTGTCATCTTGGCAAGCGGTGATTCTCCGTTATCAGTCGGTTCATATGACTCAACCATAGGCAATCTGAGCGGAAGGTCTTTTTCATCAATCGGAACATAGCCGCACTTCTCACAATATACCATCGGAATAGGCTCGCCCCAATAACGCTGACGGGAGAATACCCAGTCACGGAGTTTATAGTTAACCTTTGAATGACCCTTACCCTCACTTGTGAGCCAATCAATAATTTTCTTCTTTGCTTCATCAACAGTAAGGCCGTCAAGCATGCCCGAGTTAACCATAATACCCTTGGCACAATCTGTGTAAGCCTCTTCCTGAACATTGCCGCCTTTAACAACTTCAATAATAGGAAGGTCGAATTTTTTTGCAAATTCCCAGTCACGGGTATCGTGAGCAGGGACAGCCATAATAGCACCTGTACCGTATGATACAAGAACATAGTCAGAAATAAAGATTGGGATTTCCTTATTGTTTACAGGGTTTATAGCATTAACACCGTCAATTCTGACGCCTGTCTTTTCTTTAGCTACCTCTGTTCTTTCAAAGTCAGACTTACGAGCGGCAGCCTCCTGATACTTCTTGATTTCGTCCATATTAGAAATCTTGTCAGCCCACTTTTCAATCATTGGGTGTTCAGGAGAAATTACCATGTATGTAGCACCGTAAAGCGTATCGGCACGAGTTGTATAAATTGTAAGTGTGTCACCTGTTGTAGTTGTAAAATCAACCTCCGCACCCTTACTTCTGCCGATCCAGTTCTTCTGCTGTGCTTTTACTCTGTCAGGATAATTTACAAGGTCAAGGTCATTAATAAGTCTGTCTGCATATTCTGTGATTTTAAGCATCCACTGTGACTTAACCTTGTGAACGACTTCACTTCCGCAACGCTCGCAAACGCCGTTTACAACTTCTTCGTTTGCAAGAACGCATTTGCACGAAGTACACCAGTTTACATTCATCTCTTTTTTATAAGCAAGACCGTGCTTATAGAGCTGAATAAAAATCCACTGAGTCCACTTGTAGTATTCGGGATCTGTTGTATTGATTTCTCTGCTCCAGTCAAAAGAAATGCCGAGTGACTGAATCTGCTTTTTAAAACGGGCAATATTCTTCTTTGTTACAATTTCAGGGTGAATATGATTTTTGATTGCATAGTTCTCGGTAGGAAGACCGAAAGCGTCCCAACCAATAGGATAAAGAACATTGTAACCCTCAAGTCTGCGTTTTCTTGCAACTGTATCAAGTGCTGTGTACGGACGAGGATGACCTACATGAAGGCCCTGTCCCGACGGATACGGAAACTCGATAAGAGCATAAAACTTTTCTTTTTCTGTGTCATCACTTGCATGGAACACACCTTTATCTTCCCAGATTTTTTGCCATTTCTCTTCTACGGCTTTATGATTGTATTTCAAAGTAACCCCTCCTGCAATTAATCAACGATACCTGTCAGGTCAACGCTTTCGCCGTCCTGCCAAAGTCTTTCAAGGTCATAAAAATCACGGGCCTCATCATCAAACACATTGACAATAACATCAATGTAGTCAAGAAGAATCCATGAATTTGATCTGTAACCTTCTATATGACTTACCGAAATTCCTGCCTGATCAAGCTTGTATTCAACCTCATCGGCAAGCGCCTTGACATGGGTTGAGCTTGTACCTGTTGCAATTACCATATAGTCGGCAAGAACAGAAACATCGGCAATTTTAATAATCTGAATATCAAGTCCCTTTTTTGAACTCAGGGCTTTTGCTGCAAGTATTGCTTCATCGTAAGAACTCATTTGTTTTTTCCTTTCGTTTGGGATATTTGCAGAACAATTTCATTATAGCAGGCAACTTCATCGGGATGAATCGCAAGCTGTCTTTTAGAAAGATCCTTGAATGTAAACTGATAGCCGTAAAGCATAGCCTCCTCAAGGCTCTTTTTAGATTTCTTTCTCATTGTTGCCACACCGCTGTATGTACGCTCCTCGGAAGTAAAATCAGCGGTAAAAATAACTTTTTCCAAAAGACTCATTCCCGCTCGTCCTGTTGTGTGATACCTTATTGCGTTGAGTATATCTTCATCGTCAATGCCAAGCTCATCACGGACAACAATGCTTCCGCTCATTCCGTGCCAAAGCTTTGGTGCATGAAGTTGAACATTGTCTAAAATTATACCACTGTCGATAATAATTTGCAACTGCTGTTCCTTTGGCATTTCTTTGGTTATATCATGCAAAATACCGGCAATCTCAGCCTTATTTTCATCAGCACCATAATGTTTTGCGAGCTTTTTAGCCTCTTTCGCAACATTTACACTGTGACTAAATCTGTAATCACCCATTCTTTCACGGATTATTTTTTTGTAATCAGAGATATTCAAAGCACTCACTTCCGATATAAATTATTTTTTATAATATAATCGTAAACACTTTTATCAAGCATACCGCTTATCAAATCAAATTCATCAAGGTTATCCCTTATGAATGTTGACGATACGCTTATTACGGGATTTGGCAGAATAACCGCATCTGCTCCCATAGGTTTCAGAACATTCTTGTAGAATTTTTCAAGTTCATATTTATTTTCATCATCACGGGGAATTGTTATTATTGACGATTTTTCAAATATAATTTTGGGATTTTTCCACCTATCCAGAGTCAGAAACATATCCGCACCCATTATTGTATATAAGTGATCATCAGGATAAATTTCTTTTAGCTGTGTAACAGTTTCGTAGGTGTAGCTTTTTCCCTGTCTTTTAATTTCGATATCGGACACAGAAAAGTTTTTCCTTTCCCTTGCACGCAAGTTCACACATATTAAGGCGATCGTTTTCGCTTGCAAGGTTCTTGCTTATTTTGTGCGGCGGAACAGCCGTAGGTATCATAATAATACGATCAAGTCCAACGCTGCCCATACAATACTCGGCAAGCATTATGTGTCCTTTGTGAACAGGATTAAAAGTTCCGCCGAAAACACC
>ENA-OQET01001155-OQET01001155.1-human-gut-metagenome-genome-assembly--contig:-NODE-1155-length-12139-cov-6.308109_pt1 | contig 12139 bp, 12 predicted proteins | sample MGYA00242800_ERZ504645 | MGnify/ENA primary metagenome ERZ504645 (study PRJEB26092, sample SAMD00036308) | human gut metagenome | host: Homo sapiens | study: EMG produced TPA metagenomics assembly of... | reverse complement strand
TTAAACCATTTAACCACTTCATACCTAATAATTTGGTCTTGGAAAAACGACCATATTGAATTGACTACTTCCAAAAAAGTCCCTCCTTCATACAACATATCAAATATTTTTGATGTGATAAAGTTTTATAAAAGCCACCTTTCGATGACTTTTATTTGCAGCAATTTGATTGATTTTCAGTATTTGGCGTTGTTAATTCTAGCAATCGTTTTGACGCGTATTCACTTCCGCTTTTACTTAGGCTGTAATGTGTCCATTTTCCCTCTTGTCTTGCATGAACAATGCCGGAATCGCAAAGTATTTTCATGTGATAAGATAAAGCTGACTGTCCGATGTTCATGTTTTCAATCAGAACACACGCACATTTTTCGCCACTCTTCAAGTAATCTAAAATAGTAAGCCTTTTTGTATCACAAAGAGCCTTAAAGATTTTTGCGTCTTTTGAAAAATCAGTCATCGCCGTCATTCCTCACATCAATTATTTTTGATATATACATCATAAGTCTTGTAAAGTGGTTTGTCAACATGTCACATCAAAATATTTTGATGTGTTTTTTTCTTCCTCTTGTCTGCCAAAGACAAAAAAAGAAAAAGATAAAATAAACCGAGAGTCAACTGCATTCTGACTCTCGGCTTCATTTTTCAAACGGAGACGGAGGGATTCGAACCCTCGTGCCCCGGAGGGCAAACGCATTTCGAGTGCGCCCCGTTATGACCACTTCGATACGTCTCCATGAAGAGCTGTGCATGATTTCCATACACAGCTTTTACATTATAACAGAATTATTTCCAAAAAGAAAGAGGATATTTCAAATTTAATCAACCTTTAATCATCTTCCTCAGTCGAAACAGTATATGTCTGTCTCTTTCTTGCCATCTCGTCACTTTCAAGATACTCGTCATATGTCGTAATCTTGTCGATCAGTTGTCCACCCGGAACGATTTCCATAATACGGTTTGCAGTCGTCTGTACGATCTGATGATCCCGAGACGTAAAAAGTAAAACTCCCGGGAATTTGATCAGTCCATTATTAAGAGCTGTGATCGATTCCATGTCAAGATGGTTTGTCGGCTCATCAAGAAGAAGAACGTTTGCTCCTGAAATCATCATCTTAGAAAGAAGGCAGCGTACTTTTTCTCCTCCTGAAAGAACTTTCAGCTTCTTCACACCGTCCTCGCCTGAGAAGAGCATTCTTCCGAGGAATCCGCGAACATATGTGACATCCTTTTCTTCGGAATACTGTGTCAGCCATTCTGTGATATTATAATCACTGTCAAATTCTCCGCCGAAATCTTTCGGGAAATATGCCTGAGAAGTTGTCACTCCCCATTTATAAGTTCCTTCGTCCGGTTCCATCTCTCCGATCAGGATCTTAAAAAGAACTGTCTTTGCGACTTCATTACTTCCGACAAAAGCGACTTTATCATCGTGACCGAGAGTAAAGCTGATATTGTCAAGCACTTTCACGCCGTCGATCGTTTTAGAAAGACCTTCTACCGTAAGCACTTCGTTTCCGATCTCACGATTCGGACGAAAATCAATATACGGGTATTTTCTGCTGGACGGTTTGATCTCGTCAAGCTGGATTTTCTCAAGGGCGCGCTTTCTCGATGTCGCCTGCTTTGATTTTGAAGCATTTGCGCTGAATCGGGAAATAAAGTCCTGAAGTTCTTTGATCTTCTCTTCTTTTTTCTTATTTGCTTCTTTCATCTGACGGATAAGAAGCTGACTTGATTCATACCAGAAATCATAATTTCCCGCATAAAGCTGTATTTTTCCATAATCAATATCTGCGATCTGCGTACATACTTTATTTAAGAAATAACGGTCATGAGACACAACGATCACCGTATTTTCAAAATTAATCAAAAACTCCTCAAGCCACGCAATCGCATCCAGATCAAGGTGGTTTGTCGGCTCGTCAAGAAGCAAAATATCCGGATTACCGAACAGCGCCTGTGCGAGAAGCACTTTCACCTTCTGCGGACCTGTCATATCTTTCATCATTTTATAATGAAGATCTGTCTCGATTCCAAGACCATTCAAAAGAGACGCCGCGTCTGATTCAGCTTCCCATCCGTTCATCGTAGCAAATTCACCTTCAAGTTCACTTGCCTTTATTCCGTCTTCATCCGTGAAATCTTCTTTTGCATAAATCGCTTCTTTTTCTTTCATAATCTCATACAGTCGGGCATTCCCCATGATCACCGTATCAAGAACCGGATATTCATCATATTTAAAATGATCCTGCTGTAAGAAAGAAAGACGCTCTCCCGGAGTGATCGCCACTTCACCGTTCGTCGGCTCAAGCTGACCTGATAAAATCTTCAAAAACGTAGATTTTCCGGCTCCGTTAGCGCCGATCAGACCATAACAGTTTCCCTCTGTGAACTTGATATTTACTTCTTCAAAAAGCGCTTTTTTTCCCACGCGCAGAGTTACATTATTTGCACTGATCATTACAATATCTCCTTTTTTGAAACTTCGTTTTACGGGATATGTGATGCTTAATACGCACCAACGCCTATATTAACATATAATCCATGAAAAAGGCAAGGACTTATAGGAAACATGTACGTTTCCCCAATCCCTGCCTTCTGTTTCCGAAAGCTCCTATAATTTTAAGCTGTTCTCTCAATGCCTGCTGTTCATATCGCTGTATACTTCACAAAACCTGGCGGCAACGGAAACCGGTTCGTTTCCCGCATAAAGATGAGAAGCATCTCCCAGCTTCAACCCCCGAAAACAAGCGATTCCCTTCTCTCGTTCTTCTGTCACTATTTCCGTCACCGATGTCGGAGCAAACGCAAAATACTGCCATGCCGAAAAAGGCGACATATTCCACAGATGCGACAACAACGCGCACGTAATCCCAAAATGGCAAAAAAACGTCACGGTCTCCGTGCATTCTCTCTCCACTCTATAACTGCTGCCTTCACGAACATATCCATGCTCTGCAAGAAATCTGTCAAACTCAAGAGTTACCCTGTCATATACTTCCACCGCATCTGAATTTTGGCATAGATCGGATTTTCTCCACGCATCCCTGTCCATACATTCTCCATGTTCCATCCAATACGACGGAACGATATCCCACACGATTCTCGGCACATACCGACCATTTTCTTTCTCCGCGGTAGGATAAGCCTTTTGAAGATGTACCGCCTGATTCAGATCGATCCTTGCCGGAAATTCTCTCAGCCATTCTACAGTCTGTGCGGTCTTTCCCACTTTATCCAGACAGTACTGCGCCGTGTCTTTCGCTCTTCCAAGGGGAGAAACATAACAGCTTCCGAGATTCAAGTCAGCCGCCCGTTCGGCAAGCAGTTTTGCCTCACGATGTCCTTTTTTTCCGTCAGCGTATCATTTATGTAATCCGGATCTCCATGTCTGATAAATAAAATCCTCACTGTCTATCTCCTGCCTTTCTTTTATGCAAAGCGTCCGTTTTAACCATCGTTTTGCAAGTCCGGTCCACATCCCCACTTCGTCTAATGCGCCATATATATGCGCCTGCTCTTCCTCTGTCCATTTATCAGGACGTTCTTTTAGTTTTTGTTCAAACCATTCTTCTGTGGCGACAGACATCCCATGTGCCCCTTCCGCAAATACATGATGCGCATAAGGTACGCCCGCCTTCCTGCATGCTTCGGCAAACAAATACCCGTTTTCCGCCGAAACGGTCTTATCTTCAAGAGTATGCCACAAAAAACACGGCGGCATCTCTTCTGTCACATGTTTTTCGACCGACAGATATTCCCGCTCTTCTTCATCAGAATCTTCTCCGAGCAAAGCTAAAAACGAATCTTCGTTTCTATACTTTCCCGAAGTGATTACCGGATAACCGAGTATCATCGCATCCGGTCTGCATGAAACTTCTTTAAGAAGAGAATTTTCTTCTTTTATATCCTGAAAATGAACTCCGAGACTTCCGCATAAGTGCCCGCCTGCCGAAAATCCGCATACAGCCACTTTCTCCGGATCGATCCGGCACTGTTTCGCATAATAACGTACGAGCCGCACCGTTCTGGCCAGATCTCTAAGCGGCTGAAGGTGCAAAGGCTCGCCTTCCGATGTCGGATTCACACTGTATGTAAGTACAAGCGCATTGTATCCGGCCCTATAAAATGTTCGTGCGACGATATCGCCTTCCGATGATGACACCTGACGATAGGCTCCGCCCGGCACAACGATCATTGCCGGACGGATCTGCCCGTCTTCATGCATATAACTTATCACATAAGGAATATCTCTTTCTTCACTTTCATACGAATATTCCTCTCTTTTCCAAATTGCCGTTCTCTTACCTATCATTTTTCCACCTCTTTTATACCGATCGGCAAAAACATTTTCAACAATATACCTTGCCGGCGCAAGGATGATTCTTATAACTTGACATCTGCCAAATACGGATTCTCCGCTTCGTAAAACTTCTCATTTTCAACTGCCTCTGCCAGCTTCATATCAATCGGCATACGGCCAAGCACCGGAACGTTCATCTCCCGAGCTGCTTCCTCTACATGACTTTCTCCGAACACTTTAATCTCTTTTCCACAGTCAGGGCATTTTACATAACTGTAGTTTTCTATGATCCCAAGTACCGGAATATTCATCTGTTCCGCCATATTCGCCGCTTTTTTCACGATCATCTGTACAAGATCCTGTGGAGATGTCACGATCACCACACCGTCTACCGGAAGCGACTGAAATACTGTCAAAGGAACGTCTCCTGTTCCCGGCGGCATATCTACAAACAGATAATCAATATCGCCCCACATAACATCTGTCCAAAACTGCTTCACAACTCCCGCAATAATCGGACCTCTCCAAATAACGGGCGCGGATTCGTCTTCCAGGAGAAGATTGACCGACATAATTCTTGTCTCATCTTTTGCAATACATGGAAGAATCCCTTCTTCCGTTCCTCTTGCTTTCTCATGTATTCCGTACATTTTCGGAATAGACGGACCTGTAATATCCGCATCTAAAATTCCGACTGTATATCCTTTTTCTCTCATCATTCTTGCGAGCGACGCCGTCACAAGCGATTTACCGACACCGCCCTTTCCGCTGACTACACCGATTACTTTTTTAATAGATGAATATTTGTTTTCCGGTTCACGGAAATCCTCTTTTTTGCTGCTGCATGAATCTGCATGTGCGCATCCTGCGCAAGATTCTTCTGTACATCCGTTTGTATTTTGCTGTTCTGGCATGATCTGCTACCTCTTTCTATAATTTACTCTTTTCTAAGTATAACACATTCGGGCAAAATCTTGTACTGATTTTGCCCGAATATCATTTCTCATTTATTAATCATTTATTCATATTCATTTAACGTCTGTTTACAACCGTTCCACTGTTATCTTGTCACATCGTTGAGCCATTTATAACTTCGATACCGTTTATATGTGATCGGTATTTTAATAATCTCATCACTCATAAGTATCACATAAACAACCGGCACACTTAGCTTAAATACAAATGCCGCAAGAAAACCGAACAATATCGAGCAGCACCACATCGTCGTCATATCGAGAATCAATCCGAATCTCGTATCGCCGCCCGAACGGAACACCCCCACGACAAGCGTTGTATTAATCGCCTGGCCGACAACAAAATAAGACATAACAAAAAACATGATCCTCAAATATTCTTTTGCCGTACCGCTCAAAGTCAGTGCCGCCGATGCCAAAGGCGAAACCGCAAGAATCACAGTTCCTCCCAATATTCCCATGATAATGCTCAATATAAGAAACCGTTTTGCATATGCTTTCGCATACTCTGTCTTTTTCTCTCCGATCGTCTTTCCAAGATAGATCGCCGCCGCGCTGGACAACCCAAACGATACAACTGTCGCAAGCTGTCTTGCCACCTGCGCCACTGAATTTGCCGCCACAGCCGCGCTTCCCATATGACCGAGTATCGCTGTGTTCGCCGCCGTTCCAAGTCCCCATAAAACTTCATTGACTACAACCGGAAGGGCATAACGCATAAAATCAGAAAATAGAATTTTATCCGTATGAAGCACATATTTGAACCTCAGCCTGATCTCCCTGTTAAATAAACGGGCATATATCGCAACAAGCACAACTTCCAGAATACGGGCGCAAAGAGTTCCAAGCGCCGCTCCTGCCACACCCATCTTCGGAAGTCCGAGCAGACCAAAAATGAAAATCGCATTCATTATGATATTGCATATAAGAGACAGAAGATAGACAACTGTTGCCACAACAACCCGTTCCACACTCCGCATAATATACAAATATGCCTGCGTAACTCCCATCATTATATAGGTAAACGCCACAATTCTCAGGTATTTAACTCCTTCCGAAACAACAACCGGATCGTTTGTAAATACCTGCATTAACAGTTCCGGTACCGCAAGAGCCGACACAGTAAAAAGCGCCGTCACACAGACCGCTGCTTTTACTGCCATTCCTAATATCTTTTCAATCGCATCCCGGTCGCCTTTTCCCCAATACTGAGCCGTGAGCACCGTCGCTCCGGAGGTCAGACCGAACAGGAACAATGTCATAATATACTGAATCTGTCCTGCCAAAGATGCGCCGGATAAAGCTTTTTCTCCAACAGCGCCTAACATAATGACGTCTGCCGCCGTCACGCCTACGTTGATCAGATTTTGAAGAGCCATAGGAACAACGAGCGCCAGCACCGTTTTGTAAAACTTTCTCCGGTCAATTTCTATATGATTTTCTCTCTTTAGCATGATATTTTCCGTAAACTACCTTTTACTTATTCTTTTGCTGCCCTGTAATGATTCTGCAGCTGTTTTTCGATCATTCTTTTCCGTTAAAGCAATACGTACACACTTTACACGGATCGATTCCGATCGATGCAATCAGATCATCCAGACGGTGGAAACGAAGAGTCGTAAAATTCTGGATCTTCCGAATCTCTTCTACCATCTTCGCATAACGGCAGCTGTCCGGATCGGCATATTCCGCAAGCACTTCTGCCGGACAGTTTTCTCCTTCTGCCTCTTGAATGATCCTGCGTGTGATCAGATCAAGATCTGATTTGGATCTTGAAAAATTCAAAAACTTACAACCGTACACAAGCGGCGGACACGCCGGACGTACGTGCACTTCTTTCGCTCCGCTCTTATAGAGAAATTCCGTCGTCTCCCGAAGCTGCGTTCCGCGCACGATAGAATCGTCGATCAAAAGCAGTTTCTTATCTTCGATCAGAGACTGCACCGGAATCAGCTTCATCTTTGCGATCAGATTTCTCTGACTCTGGCTTGTAGGCATAAATGACCTCGGCCACGTCGGCGTATATTTAATAAACGGTCTCGCATACGGTATTCCCGATTCATTAGAATATCCGATCGCATGTGCGATCCCAGAATCAGGAACTCCGGCTACAATATCAGGATGCACAGAATCTCCATCGCGCTTTGCAAGCATACTTCCACATTTATAACGCATTTCTTCTACATTGACGCCTTCGTAAGAGGAAGTCGGATAACCATAATAAACCCATAAAAAGAACAAATCTTCATCTCTTTTCCCGGAGCTACCAACTGTTCCACGCTTTCCGGAGTAATCAGATCGATCTCTCCCGGCCCTAATTCTTTGTACGCTTCATAACCGAGATTAATATACGCTGAATTTTCAAAAGAAACACAGTACGCCTCTTCTTTCTTACCGACAACAACCGGAGTTCTTCCATATCTGTCACGCGCCGCATAAATTCCGTCTTTCGTCATAAGAAGCAGCGTAAGAGAGCCGTTTACAGTTTCCTGCGCATAACGGATTCCTTCCACAAGCGTTTCTTTCTTACAGATCAAAGATGCCACAAGCTCTGTCGCATTGATCTTACCTCCGCTCATCTCCTGAAAATGGGAATGCCCTTCTTCAAACACTTTTTCTAAAAGTTCTTCTTCATTATTGATCTTTCCAACCGTAACGATCGCAAAACTTCCGTGATGCGACTGTATAAGAAGCGGCTGCGGCTCGTAATCAGAAATACATCCGATTCCAAGATTGCCTTTCATCTCATCTACATCCCTGTCAAATTTTGTACGAAAAGGAGCATTTTCTATATTATGGATCGCACGGCAGAACTCTCCGTTTCCATACGCAGCCATTCCGCCTCTTCTCGTTCCGAGGTGAGAATGATAGTCCACGCCGTAAAATAACTCCAATACACAGTCTTTTTTTGATGCAACTCCGAAAAATCCACCCATTTTCTATGTGCCTCCTGTAAATTTATCAAATTCATTCTGCTATTTATCTTTCACCTTATAAAGGATAAGGAGTTCCCGGCGATAAGTCAATACTTTCTTTCATATGCCTGCTATTATCGTTTATTATAGATATATATAAGCAGAAGTTCTATTCCTTTATTTTTGCCGCTTTGGCATCAAAATCATTCTCCCTGCAAACGATTCCCATTTTCTCCGTCTATACAATAAGAGGATGCCTTATTTTGACATCCTCTTACCTGTTAGTCTTCCAAGGCTTCTTTCATCTCTTTCATTTTTTCCATGAAGCCTTTCTTTTTCTTCTTCTCGACTTTCCCTGTTGTCTCATCATGTTCATGAAGTGTATTTCCCGTCAATTCATCAAATCTTCGCAGCGCTTCTTTCGCCTCCGAACTTAATCTTTCCGGAGTCTGGATCTCAAGCGTCACATAATGATCTCCTCTTGCCTGTGGATTACGAAGAGACGGAACTCCTTTTCCTTTAAGGCGCACTTTTGTATCTGTTTTCGTTCCCGGTTTTACATTATAAATCACATCTCCGTCTACCGTAGGAATACGAATATCTCCTCCGAGCGCCGCTACCGCAAATGAAATCGGATGCGTAGAGAAAATATGAATATCTTGTCGTTTTAACGACGGATGCGCCGAAACATTCACTTCTACAAGAAGATCTCCCCGTGGTCCGCCGTTTACTCCCGGTTCTCCCTTGTCTCTGATACGAACGCTCTGGCCGTTATCAATTCCTGCCGGGATAGACACTTTGATCTTCTTTCGGTTTGCAATGTATCCGCTTCCTGCGCATTTTGAACATTTTTCCTTAATCACTTTACCGGAGCCTCCGCAGTTAGGACATGTCTGCACATTTTGAACTGTTCCGAAAAAAGACTGGGATGTATAGACAACCTGCCCCCGGCCCCCGCATTTCGGGCATGTTTCGGGAGATGTTCCGGGTTTTGCCCCTGTTCCATTACATGTTTCACATGGATCTTTCAAAATAAGATCTAATTCTTTTTCACATCCGAAAACCGCTTCCTCAAATGTGATTCTTATACTTTTTCTGACATTTGCGCCTCGCATCGGTCCGTTACTTCTTCCGCCTCGTCTTCCGCCGCCGAACAGGTCGCCGAAAATATCGCCGAAAATATCACTGAAATCCGCACCGCTAAAGTCAAAGCCTCCGAAACCGCCTGCGCCGCCCGCGCCGCCATCGAATGCCGCGTGACCAAACTGATCATATTTCTGTCGTTTTTCAGGATCGCTTAAAACAGCATATGCTTCTGATGCCTCTTTAAATTTCTTTTCCGCCTCGGCATCCCCCGGGTTCATATCGGGATGGTACTTCTTTGCCAGTACACGGTATGCTTTTTTGATCGCCGCCTCATCAGCATCTTTCCCGATGCCGAGCACCTCGTAATAATCTCTCTTTGACTCTGCCATAATACGAATACTCTACCTTTCCTCAAGAAAATTCTACGAAACCGCTTTTTACACGATCCCGTAGAATTTTTATTTTACATTTTGCCTGATATTTCAAGCTTTTATCTCGTTTCCTCTGATATCTTAAACTTCTTTATAATCTCCGTCTACGACATCATCTCCGTTGAATCCTTCCGGAGCCGGTCCTGCATCCTGACCTGGATTCGGTCCTGCTGCACCTGCACCTGCCGCTGCGCCTGCCTGCTCATACATCTTTGTGAAAAGTTTCTGTGCGCTTTCCATCAGTTTTTCCTTCGCAGCTTTGATCTCAGCCACATCGGCTTCAGATGTATTTTCCGGAGTTGATTTTGCCAGCACGTCTTTTAACGCCTGCATATCGGCTTCTACAGCCGCTTTATCGTTGGCATCCAGTTTATCGCCGACTTCCTTGATTGCCTTTTCTGTCTGGAATACCATTGCATCAGCTTCATTTCTTGTATCGATCGCCTCTTTACGTTTCTTATCCTGAGCTTCAAACTCAGCAGCTTCTTTTACCGCTTTATCAATATCGGAATCTGACATATTAGAACCTGCTGTGATCGTGATATGCTGTTCTTTTCCTGTTCCGAGATCTTTTGCAGATACGTTGACGATACCGTTTGCATCAATATCGAAAGTAACTTCGATCTGCGGGATTCCACGCGGAGCCGGCGGGATTCCGTCAAGTCTGAACTGTCCGAGTGATTTATTATCTTTTGCGAACTGTCTTTCTCCCTGTACGACATTGATATCTACCGCTGTCTGGTTGTCTGCCGCTGTAGAGAATATCTGGCTTTTCTTTGTCGGGATCGTTGTATTTCTCTCGATCAATCTTGTGGCAACTCCGCCCATTGTTTCGATAGAAAGAGAAAGCGGTGTAACATCAAGAAGAAGGATATCTCCTGCTCCTGCGTCTCCTGCAAGTTTTCCTCCCTGAACAGAAGCTCCAAGAGCAACACATTCATCCGGATTCAAAGATTTGCTCGGTTCTTTTCCTGTCAGTCTCTTTACTTCTTCCTGTACTGCCGGAATACGTGTAGATCCGCCTACAAGCAATACCTGACCGAGATCTGCCGCTGTAAGTCCCGCATCGGAAAGAGCGCGTCTTACCGGCTCTGCCGTTCTGTCTACGAGATCTCTTGTCAGCTCATCGAATTTTGCTCTTGTCAGATTCATATCAAAGTGTTTCGGTCCTTCGGCAGTTGCCGTAATGAACGGAAGGTTGATATTTGTTGTTGTTGCGGAAGAAAGTTCTTTTTTTGCTTTCTCTGCCGCTTCTTTTAATCTTTGAAGAGCCATCTTATCCGTTGAAAGGTCAACGCCTTCTTTTGCCTTAAAATCTGCCAGCATATAATCTGTAATCTTCTGGTCAAAGTCATCACCGCCAAGACGGTTATCTCCTGCTGTTGAGAGAACTTCGATCACGCCGTCGCCGATCTCGATAATGGAAACGTCAAACGTACCACCTCCAAGGTCGTATACCATGATTTTCTGCTCTTTCTCATTGTCCAGGCCGTAAGCAAGAGCCGCTGCCGTAGGCTCGTTGATGATACGTTTTACATCAAGACCTGCGATCTTTCCTGCATCTTTTGTAGCCTGACGCTGCGCGTCGTTGAAGTATGCCGGAACTGTAATAACAGCTTCCGTTACTTTTTCTCCCAAATAACCTTCTGCATCCGCTTTCAATTTCTGAAGGATCATTGCGGAAATTTCCTGAGGAGAATATTTTTTCTCATCGATCGTCACTTTAAAATCGCTTCCCATCTCTCTTTTGATAGAAGAAATTGTTTTGTCTGCGTTTGTAACTGCCTGACGTTTTGCCGGCTCTCCTACGAGACGCTCTCCTGTCTTTGTAAACGCTACGACTGACGGCGTTGTTCTTGCGCCTTCTGTGTTTGCGATCACTGTCGGCTGTCCGCCTTCCATAACAGCTACGCAACTGTTTGTTGTACCAAGGTCAATACCGATTATTTTTCCCATGATTTTTTCCTCCTGCTTCTTATCGCTTTTTATTATTCTGAAATAAAGTTGCTTTTCTACTAATTTGCTACTTTTACCATACTGTGTCTTACGACGCTGTCATGATACATATAGCCTTTTTGAAATTCTTCCGTGATGATGTTTTCACCCGCTTCCTCATCTTCCACATGCATAACCGCATTATGGAAATCAGGATTAAATTCCTGGCCTACCGCTTCGATCGGTTTTACACCGACCCCTTCCAAAGTCGTCATGATCTGTTTGTAGATTTTTTTCCATTCCTTCTACAAAAGGATCTTCCTTACTTTCCTCCGGCACGGCTGCAAGACCACGTTCAAAATTATCGATAACCGGAAGAATTTTTTCTATGATATCTTTCGCTCCGATTTCATACATTTGAGATTTTTCTCTCTCTGTACGCTTGCGGAAGTTATCAAATCTCTGCCATTTGACGGGTGAGACGATCAGTCAATT
>ENA-OQET01001152-OQET01001152.1-human-gut-metagenome-genome-assembly--contig:-NODE-1152-length-12160-cov-4.519239_pt1 | contig 12160 bp, 8 predicted proteins | sample MGYA00242800_ERZ504645 | MGnify/ENA primary metagenome ERZ504645 (study PRJEB26092, sample SAMD00036308) | human gut metagenome | host: Homo sapiens | study: EMG produced TPA metagenomics assembly of... | reverse complement strand
TTGAACTTTGTGAAAAGCAAAAAAGAACCACTACCTTACGGCAATGGTTCTTTCAACAATTCATGGGCAGAGGTGGATTCGAACCACCGAAGCAATTTGCAGCAGATTTACAGTCTGTCCCCTTTGGCCACTCGGGAATCTGCCCATTTGTCAATGTGTCCTGACAGAGGTAAATTATATCACAGCCTAAGCAGATATGCAAGTTATAAATTTAAAAAGTGTCACCTATTTTCAATAAATGCCCGGAAAACCAAAGGCTTTCCGGGCGTTGCCGTTCATTCAGGAAATCAGAGTTTTCTACACATCAGGATTCCCTATAACATACCATCCTTGATCACATCATGATCCCGGAGCAACTTCTCCACGACGGTTCCCTTGACCACACGAAGCAGCGGCTTCTTCAATACATTGAGCGGTCCCGGCAGTTCGATCTCAAGCGGAGACTTTCCATCCATCAGCTTCACACTGCTGTCGAGCAGCTCTCTGACATCATAGACACTTCCCCATACCTCAGGAACGCCTCTGTCTACACCGAGCAGTCCGTATACCGCCTCCATTGCGGTTCTGACCGAATATTCCGTCGTGAAGACCGTATCACGCGGTGTGTCCGCGAACTGTCCGAGGAACGCAAAATTCACACAGCCATCCGGGATGACGTCCGGGCGGTCGCCCTTGGTTCTCGGCATAAAGAACGCTGTGATGTACGGCATCATCGTCGGTACACATACGGCGCTGTTCTCTGCCAGATCCGGGATCTCCTCCACCGGAACACCCAGATGATACAGCCACTCCTCGGTGATCTCCTTACCGGTACACTCCTTCATCGGCTTCTTCACATAATCGCCCGGCACATCGGTGAACAGACCGTATACCCACACGCATACTTTATCCTTATCCTGATCCTTGAACTGTCCCTGGCGGTTGATCGTCCAGCTGAGCAGCCAGCTGGAATCCTTACAGCTTACGATACCTCCGGTCACAACTTTTCCGCTTCTCGGATCACGCTTGCAGATATTCGTGATGTACGGAATGATCTTGTCGTCCAACGTGGTCACGGTTGCAGATTCCCAGTTCGTCTTCGCCACATCCGAGCAGAACTTCTCCGGATGTCCAAAAGACGGATCCTGCTTTGCAATATTCTTCCACAGGCTCCAGCAGCCGCTCGTGCGCACTTCCGCGTCCCCGTTCGGCGCATGGTTCTGATCACCGTAAATCGTACCCTCGGTACAGCTTCCGTTTGTCACGAACACGAGATCATTCTCCGTAAGCACAATACCTTTCTCCACACCGTTGACCTTGCACTCGAGCGCCTTGGCAACCTTCTTGTCATCTTTGATGTCGAAAATGACATTCGTTACCTCGGTGTTAAACTGGAAGTCAACACCGGCTTCCTCAAGGTATCTCTGCATCGGCAGAATCAGCGACTCATACTGATTGTACTTCGTGAACTTCAAAGCGCTGAAATCCGGCAGTCCCGCGATATGATGGATGAAACGCTGGAAATAGAGCTTCATCTCCAGTGCACTGTGCCAGTTCTCAAAAGCAAACATCGTGCGCCAGTACAGCCAGAACGTAGAATTGAATACCTCGTCGTCGAACACATCCTCGATCGTCTTGTCGTAGAGATCCTCATCCTTTGTCATGAACAGCTTCATGATCTCCATGCAGCCCTTCTGGCTCAGATTGAACTTGCCGTCTGTGTGCGCATCCTTGCCGCGCTCCTCTGTGGCACGGCACAGGGAATAGTTCGGGTCTTCCTTGTTCAGCCAGTAATACTCGTCCAGAACGGAGACGCCCGGCGTCTCAATCGACGGAATGCTGCGGAACAGATCCCACAGACATTCAAAATGGTTCTCCATCTCACGTCCACCGCGCATTACATAACCTCGGGAAGTATCATAGATTCCATCACATGCACCACCGGCAAGATCCATTGCTTCTAAAATGTGAATCTGGCATCCAGGCATCTGTGCATCACGGACAAGAAAACATGCCGCTGCGAGAGAGGCAAGTCCGCTTCCTACGATGTAAGCATTTTTCTGATCTACACCTTCCGGTTTCTCCGGATGTGCAAATGCTTCGTAGTTTCCGTTTGAATAATAAATGCCTTTGCTATTGCGGTCATATTTTCCACGTTCTGTGTTACGATATGTTATTCGGAACGGAAGAATCGGCAATAGTACTCTTCTTAAAAATAGAATTACCGGATTCTTTTTTTGCCTTCTGTGCGAGATAAATTGCAGTTCCTGTTCCTGCTGCCACTGCAGAGATTACACCAAGTTTAGATTTCTTATTTGACATAATAAAACCACCTTTCTGAGAAAACGTATTCATGTCTCGTTTTGAGATATGAAGTATAGTTGTTATAGCTATAGTATGGACATTTTTGAAGATTTTCAATTTACAAAAAGAGGCAAGTGATTAAAAGTTATCATTTGCCTCTTTTTGTAAAGTATAGGTTTAGTATATTTGTGTTATGAATTTTCTTTTTTAGGAAGTGCTGCGAAATTTTCAATTGAATGCGTAAGGCTTCCGTGGATGGTTGTCTTATCGAGCGGCTTTTGAAGCATTAATTTTTTCAGAGATTCTTCCAATATTTGTTTTGTCTAGTTTATCATAGAGGGTCCCTCCGTTTGTTACGAAAACTAAGTGTGACTATAATTTATAGTATCACATTTTCCAAAACAGATAGCAAGTATTACACCATTTTTAAAAATCCTCTAGTGATGTATTTTATTATGGGAAAACAAAGGAGATTCTGTTATAATCTTTAAATAAAGTATTAAAAAAAGAAATGTAAGGTTATAGATATGAAAGAAAAAGAGAAGAAACTTAGACGGATTCTGCGTATTTTCATGACGCTTCTTACATGTATCCTGATTGCATTATTCTTTGGAATTATGGTATTGGTCAGCGATATGCAGGGGACGGCCCGTGTAGTGAATTATGCAGGACTTGTGCGTGGAAAAACGCAGCAGATTATCAAACTGGAAAATGCACAGAAACCTCAGGATGAAATGATCAGGAAAATCGATACTTATATTGATGGATTACGTCATGGCAGCGATGAACTGAACCTTATCCGTCTGGATGATAAAGCATTTCAGGATAAGATGGAAGTGCAGGAACAATTTTTTGAACAACTAAAGGAAGAAATCTATAAGGCTCGAGAAGAAGGATATGAAAATACACAGATTATAAATAAAAGTGAAACATTTTTTACAATCTGTGATGAGACAACAGGGCTTGCGGAAAGTTATTCGCAGAAGCTGGCATCTTTATTGAATCGTCTGGAGAAAATTGTTGTCGTGGATATTATTGGAATTGTGTGTCTGTTTGGATATGAGCTTTTCAAGGCGTTGCGGTACGCGGCACAAAACCGTGTGCTTCGTCAGAAGGTTTATCTGGATGAGGCAACAGGACTTCCGAATAAGAATAAGTGCGAGGAGATTCTGGGATCTGTGGAGCCGCTTACGGACAGGGAACCAACAGCGGTAATGGTGCTTGATTTAAATAATCTGAGGATTATTAATAACCGGCAGGGACATGAAAGAGGCGATCAATATATCAGATCATTTGCAGAACAACTGCGGGCAGCACTTCCGGAGAAATATTTTGTCGGAAGAGACGGAGGAGACGAGTTTATTGCAGTATTAAAGCAGGTGGATCATAAGCAGGTGAAAGACTGTCTGCAGATGATACGGGAACAGACGGAGCGTTATTCAAAGAATCACCCGGATATGCCACTTAGCTATGCAGTGGGATATGCATTGTCTACAGATTTTCCGGGAAATAATATGAAAGACTTGTTCCGATATGCGGATAAGAATATGTATGTGGACAAGAATCAGGCGAAGATGAAAGAAGCAGCTGACAAGCGGAGACTTAGGAGAAGGCTGTTACAATCTGTAAAAGAAAAAGGATTTCATTTTACAGATTGTCTGTACTGTGATGCGATTTTGGATCAGTATGTTGTTCTTCGTGCAAGCTCAGAATTTTTCCTTGCAGATGATGGAAATTATTCCGGTGCAGTAGAGCAGATTATACAGGAGCTGGCGGAGGAAGAGAAACGCAGGGAACTCTGGGAGAAACTTCAGCTGTCGGAAATCCGGGAAACCCTGACGGAGGAACATCAGGTAGAGGAATATTTTTATTGTCACAAAGAGGGTGACAGAGCTTTGCGTGGCCGGATCACACTTTTACTGCCTGACTTTGCTGAAAATGGAAATCTGCATCATTTTCTTGTTGGGTTTGATGATTTATCAGGACAGGGACGAGTTGATCGTAAATGAGTAAAAAAACAACTGACACAGTTCTATGAACAGCTGACGCAATCCATTTTGGAAAATGGAAACTATATAGAAGCATTGATGGATACAGCAGAAATAATTCTGAGTGTAAATCTGACACAGAATTTATTGGAAAAGATATTTTGGCACAACAGGGAAAACAGGCAGATCCCAGACATAAAACGTCCGTGTCCTTATGATACGTACTGTAAGACCTATCAGCGGTTCGTGACAAAAGAGACGAGAGAAAATTATCGTATCACAGAAAATCCGGCACAGCTGATCGAACGTTTTAAAGCAGGTGAAAAGCAGGTGACTGTGGAATATCAGGTAGAGCAAAGTAATGGAAGCAGACGCTGGTGGCAGGAGACAGTTCTGATGTCGCAGGAGATGTTTTATGAAAGCAGAACAAAGCAGACAAGTACTATGATTAGTGCAATTATTTTGTTCAAGGATATTTCAGAGTTCCATGAGCAGGAGGACAGAGAAAGAGAACGTCTGCAGGTCGCATACGAAAAAGCGGATCTCGAGAGCCGTGCGAAGACAGAATTCATGAACCGGATGAGTCATGATATCCGTACACCGATCAATGGCGTTCTCGGAATGATCCAGATGATTCGTAAGAATTATAAAGATCAGGAAAAGATAGAAGAGTGTGTTGATAAAATGGATCTGTCTGTCCAACATCTGAGTGAACTGGTCAATGATGTACTTGATATGAGTAAAATAGAGTCAGGATATTTAGAGTTGCAGAATGATACGTTTGATCTGAATACGTTGATAGATCAGGTAGAAGTTGTGGTCAGTGCACAGGTAGAAGCGATGGAAATCATCTATGAAAGCCATCGGGAAAAGATGGATCATACGACGCTGATCGGAGATACGCTGCAGATCAGAAGAATTATGCTGAATCTGTTCAGTAATGCAATCAAATATAATAAGCGTGGAGGAAGGATAGACACTTATGTAAAAGAACTCTCTTTTGATGGGATGTGTGCGGCATTCGAATTTCGTATTACGGATACAGGTGTAGGGATGAGCAAAGAATATATAAAAGAAGAATTGTTTAAGCCTTTTACACAGGAAATAAATGATGCAAGAACGCAGTACAGAGGAACGGGGCTGGGAATGTCAATTGTAAAAGGACTGGTCGAAAAGATGGGCGGAACAATCCAGGTGAGCAGTACGCCCGGCGTTGGAACGGAGTTTCGTTTTTATTTGAGTTTTCCAGTAGTTCAGCCGGAAAAGGAAAGTCAGAGTGGAGAATGTGTACAGGGAACAAAACAGGATCTGAAAGAAGATAAACCACTCAGAGGATATCATATTCTTCTTGCTGAAGATAATGAGATCAATATGGAGATTGCAGAGTTTTATCTGGAAGAAGCTGGTGCACAGGTGATAAAGGCATGGAATGGACAGGAAGCTGTGGAACTATTTAAACAGTCGGGTCTGAGAGAATATGATGCTGTTCTTATGGATATCATGATGCCGGAGATGGATGGAAAAGAGGCGTCACGAAAGATCCGATCCATGGCAGACAAAAGGGCAGATTCAGCTGAGATTCCGATTTTGGCAATGACAGCACAAGCGTCTACCGAAAGTATACATCAGTGTGAGTTGGCAGGTATGAATGAGTGTATCTTTAAACCTGTGAACGCAAAAGAGTTGATTGGATTGCTTCAGGATATAGTTGAAAAAATATAAATTGAGAGGAAGGAAAATGCACGAATTAGGTGTTGTCTTTTATGTTGTAAAAGATGTAAAGAAGGTTGCGGAAAAAAATCATGTGGAGAAGGTTTCTTCCGTGACACTGGAGATTGGGGAAGTGTCAGGAATTCTACATGATTATCTGACTGATTGCTGGAATTGGGCGAAGAAGAAAGAACCGCTTATGGAAGAAGCCGAACTGAAAATCGAGCAGATAGAAGCAGTAACATTTTGTGAGGAATGCCAGAAAGAATATCCAACGGTAGAACATGGGAAAATCTGTCCGTACTGTGGAAGTGAAAATACCTATCTGCTTCGTGGGAATGAATTTTTAATAAAAGAGATAGAGGTATCGGACTGAAAAATCAGCGTCTTACCTATTGTCAACCGCTTTGATAGATGATACAATACGAGAGACTTAAAAGAATCACAGGTGTTGCTGCTCACAGCAGCCCGTAAACATTTCTTACAGTTTCTAGTAATACACGAGTTAAGCGAGGAAAAGAATTATGCGTCAGATTATCTATGACAAAGTGAAACATATTGCAGACAAATACAAAGGTTATATTGATACAGAAGATTTGATGAAGGAAGGACTTACAAATCGTCAGATTGGTCTGTTGACAGCAGAAGGAAAGCTTGAAAAGGTAGCACATGGACATTATTGGATCATTAGTCCAAAGTTTTCCAAACCGGAAGATTATAAAGCAGTGGAAGTGGCGCGAGTAAATAGAAAAGCGGTAATCTGCGCAGACAGTGCATGTTATTACATGGGTCTGATCGATAAAGAGCCGGAGATCCTTTCGATTGCAACAAGAAGAAGTGACCGTCACAAGATGAAGATGAATTTTGAAGTCAGCAGACATTACTTCTCAGAGCAGGCTTTTGAGGATGAGAAGCATGTGTTTGATACAAAGTACGGTTCTTACAATGTATATGGAATTGACAGAAGCGTGTGCGATTGCATTCGTTTCCGTGAAGACATTGATAAAGATATCTTTGAACTTGTTATTGAGAACTACAGAAGATACGATAAGAAGAATGAAGAACGTCTCATGGCATATGCCAAAGCAATGCGTATCGGAAGACAGGTAGAAAGAATCGGGTTGGATAGATAGTCTATAATAAGAATGATTTAAGAGAGTCTGGTATTTGCCAGACTCTTTTTGTGCGTAGCAATCAGTGAGAAATTCCAAAATAATTCATCATGTGCATAAGAAAAGATGTTCCGATTTTTGAAAGATAACCGTCAGGATGATGGAGAATACAGATATCAGAGGTGATGACCGGGTCGGTGATCAATTTTTTAATGATATTTTTGGATGTGAGTGATTCAGCAGCTGACGCAGGGAGAATTGCAATTCCCATTCCGGCTTTCGCCCATGCAGTTCCTGTACGGGAATCATGGTTGATACATAAATAGTTTGGCTGCAGTTTAAGTGTTTCAAAATGTTGGTCTAAAACAGGAAGCCAGCGATGGTAGACAATCAGGGGATGTTCTGCTAACTCTTTAAGAGAGATTGTTACATTTTGGTCGGGTTCAGCGGTAGCTATTTTTCTATCCGTGGAAAGCGTATGTTTTGTATTATAAGAAGTATCGGAAGAAAAATATTTTTTATTTCCGACAGCAAGCAAGTGCTCTTTAACCAAAGTGTAACAGGTTAAATTATCTGATTGGAAAGGGGTACGTACAATTGCAAGATCCAGAACTTTGGATTGTAGTTGTTCGATGACACGATAAGTGTCATTTTCATATAATTCAAAACGAATTTCAGGAAATTGCTCATGAAATGGACGAAAAGCGCGCTGTGCCATCAGATCATGAGCAGAGGAAACAATACCAATTCGAAGTACGCCGGATTTTCCTTCACGATAGTCAGAAAGTTCCTGTAAAGTACGTGAAGAAAGATCTAAAATATCCTTGGAACGCTCATAAAGAATACGCCCGGCTTCTGTTAATTCAATCTGACGAGGTCCGCGGAAAAAGAGTTGAGAACCGATTTCCTGTTCAAGAGATTTCATTTGTGCACTTAATGGCGGCTGGGAGAGATTTAATTTTCGCGCGGCTGAGGAAATAGTTCCTTCATTTATTACTGTGACAAAATATTCCAATTGTTTTAAATCCATGTGAAACCTCCAATTATATATTTGATATCATGTAGGAATATAGGGTGCAATGCACGAAATAATATATATTGATTCGTGAGAATAAAAAAAGTATATGGAAAATATATGCTTTCTATATAAAAATAAGATTTTTCGTATGCTTTATTCTATGATAATATAAGAGATAGATTATTATCAAGAGTTAAAAAAATAACAATTGGAAAAACAGTTAAAAAATAATAATCGAGTAAGATTAAAACAAATCAATTAGAACAACAGGAAGGAAAGAGAGGGTATTATGAAGACATTGCTTGCATATCTGAAAGGATATAAGAAAGAATCAATACTTGCTCCGCTGTTTAAGATGCTGGAAGCATCTTTTGAGCTGTTTGTTCCGTTGGTAATGGCGGCAATTATTGATGTGGGAATTGCAAATCAGGATAAGCCATATATTGTGAAAATGTGTTTTGTACTGATCGCGCTGGGAATCATCGGACTTGTCTGTTCCATTACAGCACAGTATTTTGCAGCGAAGGCAGCAACAGGAGTCGGAACGGGAATAAGACATGGATTATTTGAACATATCCAGAAATTTACATTTACGGAAATGGACCAATTAGGAACATCTACATTGATCACACGAATGACAAGTGATATCAATCAGATCCAGTCAGGTGTGAATCTTGTTTTACGATTGTTCCTGCGTTCGCCGTTCATTGTATTTGGTGCAATGATCATGGCATTTACAGTAGATGTGAAAGCAGCACTTGTATTTGTTGTGACGATTCCGCTTCTTTCATTTATTGTGTTTGGAATCATGCTTGTGACGATGCCGATGTATAAGAAAGTGCAGGCAGATCTTGATCAGGTACTTCTTGCAACGAGGGAAAATCTGACAGGAGCAAGAGTTATCCGTGCATTCAATAAAGAAGAGGATGAGACGAAGCGGTTTGAAAATGCGAATCAAATTCTTACAGATGCACAGAAATATGTGGGACGCATTTCTGGAATGATGAATCCGCTGACATATATTATTGTAAACGGAGCAATCATAGCATTGATCTATGTCGGTGCAGTCCGTGTTGATATCGGAGATCTGACCCAGGGACAGGTTGTGGCACTTATTAATTATATGTCACAGATTCTTGTTGAACTTGTGAAGTTAGCGAACCTGATCATTTCCGTGACGAAGGCAGCAGCATGTCTGAACCGTGTGGAGAGTGTGCTTGCTGTGAAACCAGATATGAATGAGGGAGATGTAAGATGGAAGAGCAATTCTTCCGAAGCAGATCGGGATTTGAAAAATAAAATTCCGGTCGTAGAGTTCTCTCATGTATCTTTGACCTATAAAGGAACTTCAGATACATCCTTATCTGATATAAATTTCTGTGCCGAGAAGGGACAGACGATAGGAATCATCGGAGGAACAGGTTCAGGGAAATCGTCTCTTGTGAATCTGATTCCGAGATTTTATGACGCAACAGACGGTACAGTGAAGATCAATGGACGTGATATCAAAGAATATCAGACAGAGAACCTAAGAGAACATATCGGTGTCGTTCTTCAGAAAGCAGTGCTTTTCAAAGGGAGTATTGCGGACAATCTCCGCTGGGGAAAGGAAGATGCAACAGAGCAGGAAATGTATGAAGCATTGGACATTTCTCAGGCAAGAGAATTTGTTGATACGAAACAAGGTGGATTAGAATTTCAGATTGAACAGGGGGGAAGAAACCTTTCCGGAGGTCAGAAACAGAGAATGACGATTGCGCGCGCACTGGTTCGGAAACCGGAGATCCTGATTCTCGATGACAGTGCATCAGCGCTGGATTTTGCTACAGATGCGGCACTTCGCAAGTCAATCAAAGAGATGAAAAACCAGCCGACCGTATTTATCGTATCTCAGAGAGCAGCATCTATTCAGTATGCAGACCAGATCATTGTGTTGGATGATGGTGCAATGGCAGGAATCGGAACACATGAAAAACTGCTGAAGGATTGTCCGGTCTATCAGGAAATCTATTATTCACAATTTCCAAAGGAGGCGGTAATCAATGGCTGATAAAAGAAAGACAAATAGTGAGAAAAAACAGAAAAGTCAGGCAGCAACATTGAAAAAGGTAATCCGCCGACTTGGAAGATACAGAATTTTTCTCGTATTTTCAATTCTGCTTGCAACTGTATCTGTTGCGCTTACACTTTATATTCCAAAGCTGACAGGACATGCAGTTGACTATGTGATCGGAAAAGGTGAAGTGAATTTCCCGGGAGTAATCCAGGTGATGATTCAGATTGGTGTGTGTACACTGATTACGGCATTGGCACAGTGGCTGATGAATGTGTGTAATAACAAAATGACCTATCAGATGGTTCAGGATATCAGAAATGAAGCGTTCCATAAAATAGAGCAGTTGCCGCTAAAATATATTGACGGCCATCCATACGGAGATGTTGTAAGCCGTGTAATCGCGGATGTCGATCAGTTTTCTGATGGACTTCTGATGGGATTTACACAGCTCTTCACCGGGATTGCCACGATTGTCGGAACATTTTGTTTTATGTTATCCGTAAATGTATCGATTACATTTGTTGTGGTTCTTATCACACCGGTATCATTCGTTGTAGCAAATTTTATTGCAAAGAGAACATTTCGTATGTTCCGTCTGCAATCTGAAATACGTGGAGAGCAGACAGGCTTGATTGATGAAATGATCGGAAACCAGAAAGTAGTTCAGGCATTTGGACGTGGAGAAGATGCAACAGAGCGTTTCGACGAAGTGAATAAAAGATTGCAGGATGCATCTTTGCGGGCAACATTTTTCTCATCTATTACAAATCCGGCGACAAGATTTGTCAACAGTCTGGTTTACACAGGGGTTGGAATTACAGGGGCATTTGCAGTTGTTCGTGGTGCAATGAGCGTAGGACAATTGTCCAGTTTCTTGAGTTATGCAAATCAGTATACGAAACCATTTAATGAAATTTCCGGAGTTGTGACGGAATTCCAGAATGCCATTGCATGTGCGCAGAGAGTATTTACTTTGATTGATGAAGAACCACAGATACCGGAACCGGAAAATGCAGTTCATCTGACGGATATTGATGGAAATGTGAAAATAGAGGACGTTTCATTCTCATATCTGCCGGAGCAACATTTGATTGAAGATTTTAATCTGGAAGTAAAGCCTGGACAGCGTATTGCGATTGTCGGACCGACCGGGTGTGGAAAGACAACATTGATCAATCTGTTGATGCGTTTCTATGATGTGAATGCAGGAAGTATTAAAGTAGATGATATAGATATTCGCGAAATGACAAGAAAAAGTCTGCGCGCAGGATATGGAATGGTGCTTCAGGAGACCTGGTTAAAAACAGGTACAATCCGTGAAAATATTGCTATGGGAAGACCGGATGCGACGGAAGAAGAGATTGTCGAGGCAGCGAAAGCTTCTCATATCCATAATTATATCCGTCGTCTGCCAAAAGGATATGATACATGGATCACAGAAGATGGTGGCGGGCTTTCACAGGGACAGAAGCAGCTGCTTTGTATTGCAAGAGTTATGTTATGCAGACCACCGATGTTGATTCTGGATGAAGCAACATCATCCATCGATACAAGAACGGAGATCAAGATTCAGCAGGCATTTGCAAAACTGATGGAAGGAAGAACAACTTTCATTGTTGCACACCGTCTGTCAACCATCCGTGAGGCTGATGTGATTCTCGTAATGAAAGATGGAAAAATTATTGAACAGGGAAATCATGAAGTACTGATGAAGAAGGAAGGTTTCTATCATCATCTGTATGAGAGCCAGTTTTCAATGTAGGATAAGGTATGATGCGAGATAGTGAGATACGTTGCAGGTCGCATGAAATGTAAATAGTAACGAAATGAAAAAGGAAGGCTATTAACTACGATAACAGTATAAAGTGATATGCTCCCTTCTAGGTAGACAAGTGAAATAATAAAAACTTGTCACTTAGGAGGGAGCATATTTTATGTCTAAAAGAAAAGTATCTGTTGAGGATAAGACATATGCTGTAAATCTATATCTGGA
>ENA-OQET01001151-OQET01001151.1-human-gut-metagenome-genome-assembly--contig:-NODE-1151-length-12173-cov-4.086004_pt1 | contig 12173 bp, 8 predicted proteins | sample MGYA00242800_ERZ504645 | MGnify/ENA primary metagenome ERZ504645 (study PRJEB26092, sample SAMD00036308) | human gut metagenome | host: Homo sapiens | study: EMG produced TPA metagenomics assembly of... | reverse complement strand
ATAATAGCCGCATTTGTGTTTTCATGAATGCTAATCTTTCTTTTGTCAAACCACTCGGTTTTATATCAATTTTAGTATAAACCTGTCCTACTTTATGTGTAGGACGCTTAATATTTACGTATGAAAAGATTATATCAATTTATCGTATGTCTGTGGGCTTGCCTTACGATGGCAAGCTGCTATAATGCTGATGAGTCACGCCAGAATATATTGAAAGTATATAACTGGGCAGACTATATTGGTGAAGGCGTGCTGGAAGATTTTCAGCAATACTATAAAGAACAGACAGGAGAAGATATACGTATCGTTTATCAGACTTTCGATATAAACGAAATCATGCTCACCAAAATCGAAAAAGGGCATGAGGATTTTGATGTGGTATGTCCTTCGGAATATATCATCGAACGAATGCTGCATAAAGGTTTGTTGCTGCCTATCGATACTACCTTTGCGCATTCTCCTAATTACATGAAAGGTATTTCTCCGTATATTCTTCGACAAATAAATAAACTGGGAACTGCTGAAAATCCGGCAAGCCGATATGCTGTATGTTATATGTGGGGAACTGCCGGACTGTTGTACAATACTCAGTATGTTACTGCCGAGGATATGAAAACATGGGGCTGTCTGTGGAACAAACGTTTTGCAGGACGTATTCTGATGAAAGACGCCTATCGTGATGCTTATGGTACAGCTATGCTGTATGCTTACCGTAAGCAGCTTGCCGACAGTACCGTTACTGTTCCTGAATTGATGAACGATTATTCTCCGGCAGCTATGGATACGGTAGAAAAGTATCTGAAACTGTTGAAACCCAATGTCGCTGGCTGGGAAGCCGATTTCGGAAAGGAGATGATGACAAAGGGAAAAGCATGGATAAATATGACTTGGAGCGGTGATGCACAATGGGCTATCGAAGAAGCTGAACAGGTGGGTGTCGATTTGTCTTATTCTATCCCTGAAGAAGGTAGTAATATCTGGTACGACGGATGGGTGATTCCGAAGTATGCCAAGAACGTAAAAGCTGCAAGTTACTTTATCAACTTTCTGTGCCGTCCCGATATTGCTTTGCGCAATATGGAAGAAAATGGCTATGTCAGCGCAATAGCTGCTCCCGAAATCATGGAAGCATGCATTGATACAACACTGACTGAAACGGTGGATGCAAGCTACTTTTTCGGACCGGAAGGACGTGATGTAAAATTACGCAATACGCAATATCCTGATATTTCTGTCGTAAACCGTTGTTCCATGATACGCGATTTTGGTGACAAGACGGTCAATGTGCTTGAAATATGGTCACGTATCAAAGGGGATAATTTGAATAGCGGGATTGTTATTCTTATTCTGGTTGTTGTAGCGGGACTGAGCGGATGGCAGATACACCGCCGTATTCAGGCGTACAAGCGTAAACGCAAGCAGCATCGTAAGCGCCGGCGCAGATGATTATCCCTAAAAGAAATAGGAAACTCCCTATCGGCAAATGGAGAGTTTCCGTTGCAGGAGGATTTTTATCCTCCTATTTTTGTATCAGGAAATTAAAAAGATATTGAATATGAAGATTAAGAAGTTCGCATTATTACTTTGCCTTGCGCTTTGTGCATGTTGTTTGCCGGCAAATGCCTCGTCATTAGGCGATATACGCGTAAATGCTCGTTTTCTGACAGACCGTATGGCTTTCGAACTGAATCTGAACCAGAGTCAGTACAATGATTTGTTTGAAATAAACTTTGACTTTCTGAGTGGAGTGGATCCTTATCTGACGGGTATGGCATGTGCCGATGCTGCTGCACTTGATGCTTATTATCGGTATTTGGATGAAAGAAACGATGACCTTCGCTGGATTCTTTCCAGTTCGGCATACACTCGTTTTCTTGCAATCGAATACTTTTTCCGTCCGATTTATGCGATGAATAATGTTTGTTATCTGCGGGTGTATAAGGTATACCCTAACAGAAGTTTCTTCTATTTCGGACGTCCGGTACATTATCTTACTTACCATGGAGCACACAGTCGCCGTTTTTACCGGAATACAGGCTATTACTGTGCGCATTATACCGGTCGTTATCATCATCCGGTGTATAAAGGTCATTTCCACTCTCGTCCGGAGTTCAGAAAACATGACTTTATCGCTCCTCGGCCGGTTAAGAATCCCGGATATTATTTTACTCCGGCACGACCTTCAGCTCCGGCAGCACCCTCTCATCGTCCTGAGGCACGTCCGCCATATCGTCCGGGTATAAGTGCAAAACCTGCTCCCAAACCGGTACCAAAGCCAGACAAACGTCCGCCTCATGCAAGTGGTATCCGTCCGCCTCAAAACGGAAATCACCATTCGGTCAGACCCGGTACTTCCAGACCGTCGGATAAAGCTCCCAACAGGGTGACAAGACCTTCAAGGACAGAACGTAAGGATAACCGTCCGTCTGTTCGTCCGGAAAGAAAAGAAAACAGGAACCAGTTAACAAATAAAAGAAAATCTTTCTGCACAACATGTAAGTAAACGTATTTTTGCGGCAGATATCAATAAAGATATTATGAAAAGGTCGAGTACTTAAATGGATTGCCGCAGGATTGATTGCAAGTTGTGCTTGTGGCAGGAACAGGACTCTTTCTTTTTCGGGGAGCCCTGTTGCGCTGTGTTGCCGATGAAAAGTTGGCTGCTTTAGAGCAGCGTTATAACTTGCGTATTGCCTATCGTGAATTGGGAATGCCTTCTTTGTCTGTCATCCGCCTGGAAGGATTGACGGTAGTTCCTGAAGATCACGATACCTTACTGACTCTCGAAAAAGCCGAGATCGATATCGATTTGCTTCCTTTGCTTAGAAAAAGAGTTTCCGTACATCAGGTTGATGTAGAGGGTATGAAACTTTCTTTTGTAAAGCAAGGTAATGTTTCGAACTATGATTTTCTTTTCCGTCAACAGACTGTATCGGAGGCTGATTCGGGTAAAGTAGAAAGTGTATTGGCTGGATACGATGTGCAGGTAAGTAAAATACTTAGCCTGGTATTCAGATTATTGCCGGAAAATGGAGAATGCGCAACCTGAGTGTGACGGCGCGCCGGGACTTGCTGCAAACAAGTTTTTATATTCCTGAGCTTATACTGGCAAACAGTCAGTTTGCTTCTGCCATTCAGGTGGAAGAGGGAGCTGTAAAGGGAGAATGGAAAGTAAGAGGTACGCTTGCACGCAGTATGCGCCTGATAGAAGGCAGCATTGCTTCCGGCAGTACAGATGAAAAAATCATACTTCCCTATATCCGTCCCCATTATAATGCGACGGTTGCATTCGATTCCATAGCCTTTAAGCTTTCAGAAAAGTCTGCTTCTGCTACGCCTCTTACACTGGAGGGGATGGCATCTGTAGACGGGCTGGAGGTTTATCATACAGCACTTTCACCCGATACGATTGATCTAGATAAAGGAAAGCTGGAATATACCTGCCATGTAGGAGGTAATTATTTCGAATTGGACAGTGTTTCTACTGTTATATTCAACCGCCTTGATTTCCATCCTTATTTACGGGTAGAAAAAGAAAAAAATGTGGCATTATACGGCAAGCATCCATCGTTCGCCTTTCCCTTCCGAAGATTTGTTTGCTTCCTTGCCAAAAGGTTTGTTCCGCCATGTACAGGGTATTCGTACATCAGGCAAACTGAGTTATGATTTATTGTTGGATGTTGACTTCAATCATCTGGATAGTCTGCAATTCTCTTCCGATCTGCGCGGGCATGGTTTCCGTATCGAAAGCCTGGGTGGCAGTGAACTTACCAAGATGAACGAGGAGTTTGAATATACGGCATACGAGAACGACTTGCCGGTAAGAACATTCTTTATCGGACCGTCGAATCCTAATTTCCGTCCGCTCAACCGTATTTCTCCTTTGCTTCAGATGGCAATCATGCAGTCGGAAGACGGAGGGTTTTATTATCATCAAGGGTTTCTTCCTGGAGCTATTCAGGAAGCTCTTGCCTACGATTTGCAGGTAGGACGCTTTGCACGCGGAGGAAGCACTATTACCATGCAGCTGGTAAAGAATGTCTTTCTGAACCGTCATAAAAATATTGCCCGAAAGCTGGAGGAAGCTCTTATCGTATGGCTGATAGAAAACCAGCATCTCACTTCAAAGGAACGTATGTACGAAGTATACCTGAATTTGGTAGAATGGGCTCCTTTGGTATACGGTGCTTGTGAAGCTTCACATTTTTATTTCGAAAAAGAACCTTCCGACCTTACCGTAGAAGAAGCTATATTTCTGGCTTCCATTGTACCGAAGCCCAAACATTTCCGTTCTTCATTCAATGAAGATGCTACTTTGCGTGATTCACAAGGAGGTTATTTCCGCCTGATAGCCGAAAGACTGTGTGCAAAAGGATTGCTTACAGAAGAGGAAGCTGCGGCTGTTCGTCCGGAGATAACAGTAAAAGGGAAGGCTAGGGAGATGATCTTATATCCCGACAGCATCAGATAAATGTTGGTTTACAGAATAAGCTGGTAGTCTGTCACCCCAAGCCATCGTCCGAATTTCATACCGACCTCTTCGAACGAAGACGCTTTTCTGAACCCTAAGGCTTCATGGAAGGCACAGCTTGCTGTATTCTCACTCGTGATACAGGCTATCAGGACATGTATGCCGCGTCGTCTGCATTCGTCTATCAGACGCTGCGTGAGCAGCCGGCCCAGTCCTTTTCCCGTATGGGCAGGCGACAGATATACAGTCGTTTCAAGTGTGCGGTTGTAGGCTTCCCGTTCTTTCCACGGATGTGCGTAGCAATATCCCACAATTTCTCCGTCTGTTTCGTATACAAAATACGGATATCGCGCTGAAATTTCAGAGATTCTTTTTTGCATCTCTTCTTCGCTGACAGGTTCTATATCGAAAGTACTCGTACTATGTGCGATATATTCATTGTAAATTGCCGTTATGGCAGAAGTATCTTGTAGGGTAACCGCTCTGATCATGATCGTTTTTTCTTTTTTTCATTGCAAAAGTAAAGAAATAGCAGCATACATGTATGAGGCTTTTATTACTTTCTTTGGAAACTCTATGAGAGTACCTTATTTTTTTGTACGAATATTTAAAAAACGTCGTGATGTTTTCTGAAAAACATCAGCATAAAATAAAAAAACGTCAGCAGATTTTTAGGTGAGTCTGCTGACGTAGGTTACCGATAAGATAAAGATTATTTCTTGGATGCTTGCATGTTTGTATAATTCAATGTCTCTGGTGCTCCTAAATAGCTGTCTTTCAATCCTCCGCAATCTATCAGAATCTTTTCGAATACAATACCTGGATTGAGTGGGCGTATACGTAAAGTATGCTTACCTGCTGTTACTTTGTGTTGTGTTTCCGATTTAATTATCGGATTCGCTTGCCATTCGCCAAGCTCTCCACGATAGTGTCCGTTGAAGTTGATTATTTGTTCGTTCTCTCCATCCATACTGATGCCATAACTTAAGCCCTTGTTATGATTGAAGTTCAGTGTAGGAGCGAGTAGAAGAGTTACATTGATGTTGTTGCTTTTGGTGAAATCAATATCATATTCCAGATAACAATTTTCAGGGGTAAACAGTTACAGGAGTTGTGGTTACACCGGAAAGTGTTTTTCCAAAATCCGGAATTATTATCCACTGTGTTTCCTTTCCATTCGCAGCACGGGTATAGTGTTCTGCTTCCATTGAAACATATCCATCTTTTTCGGCAAATGTATGAGGGAATTTCTCTGGAGATATTCGTACGACTTCAGGCATGACTTGCTTTGGAGGATTATTCCATGATGTATAACCGATGTGTACCTGATCCATCATGTGGTTCCATTTCCCATCGCTTATCTGTTTGTTGTAGTATTGCATGAGCAAAGAGTCTCGCTTAAAACAACTGGCTACTCTGTCTGCCCATATATTGGCTTCCGGGTTGTTTTCTTTTGCCAGTCGGTGGTTCATGGCTTGTGCATAATACATGTTGTACAGATTGGCACATGCCTGCACCGGAAAGTTCACAAGTTGTTCGTAGGCGTTCCGATAATTACCGGGCATTTCTTGTAGTAAGTTATCGGCATCGCGTGCCAGAGCATTGTACTCGTTTACAACTTTTTCCCATTCTCCGTAGTTGAAACTGTAAGTTTGATAGTTAAGTATTTCAGGGGTTACACGGCGGTTGTATTTAGGATAAAGCGACAAGATGCGTGCGGCTTCTTTGGCATAGGTCGTTCCAAACTGTTCACGACAGAATGATTCGGTATGCTCTTGAAGATTGTTTGCTTGAAATCTGTCGGGGTTCCATGCCATATCCAAAAAGAAAGTAATGGGATATTCCATTGGTTTCAAGTCGCCTACATTGACAATCCACAACTGTCGAATACCGTATTCGTATGCCAGATGCATCTGTTCCCATACTCTCGGGATAGGACTGATGTTAATCCATTTTGAATTTCGCGGTGCGCCGACATAGTCGAAATGATAATACATACCGTATCCTCCCTTACGAGGCTTTTCTGTCAGGTCAGGAAGTTTTCGTATATTTCCCCAGTTGTCGTCACAAAGCAGCAGAGTGATATCGTCTGGAACTTTCATTCCTTTATCGTAGTAATTTTGAACTTCTTTGTAAAGAGCCCATACTTGTGGTGTCTTATCGACGGATTTTCCGGTCACTTTACGGATGATCTGTCGCTGGTCATTGACGATTCTCTTCAGTAAAGCTATGTTTTTCTTTTCATTGGGAGTATATTCGTGGTCTTTACCTTCTTCTCCACCCATTGGAGCATCACCGTCGCCACGCATGCCTACCGTAACTACTTTTTCCCAGTTTCTAGCACGTTTCCATACCGAATGTCCAAAATTCTTGAAGAGTTTTGGAGTTTGTCTGGTAATCCCATCTGCCACTTCCTCTCCGTTTCCAGTCTTGCTGGTTCAAAGCCATAGGCTCATGATGAGAAGTTCCCATAATAATCCCCATTTTATTGGCGAGAGGACCGTTTTCTGCATCATCATCGTAGAAGGCATTTCCCCACATAGCAGGCCACATGAAGTTACCTTTCAGACGTAAAACCAATTCGAATACTTTTTCGTAAAACTTACTATTGAAGCCGCCGAATTTTTCATGTGCCCATCCACTTAATGCCGGAGCTTCATCATTCAGAAAAATGCCTCTGTATTTTACTTTAGGTTCCCCGTCAGAATAACTTCCGGGACGGATATATACATTTTCTCTATGTACTGTCGGAACATCTGCCCACCAGTACCAGGGAGAAACTCCCATTTGACGTGAGAGTTCGTAGATGCCGTATATTGTTCCTCGTTTGTCGCTTCCTGCAATCACCAGCGCACGGGCGATTCCTTTTTGTGGATGTTCCAGCAAACTAATAATGTATTTTTCATTTTTTCCAGCAAGTTCCTTTTCTGAAATCTTCTTATCTTTTATCAGCTGGCGTATAATCGGACTTTCCATGCTTCCTACATAGACACAAACAGAATCATTGCCAGCAGATGATGATACAACAGGACGATTACCAGATACGCGGAAAAAATCTTCTTTCAGATTTTCAACCGCCATTCGGATTCCTTCGTCTTCATTGCTGTCGGTCACAATGCGGCAAGGAGTACATTGATTGATTAATGTAAAATATCCTGTTTCTTTTTGGAAGAATACAAACTGATCTGTAGCATGTCCCTTTATAAGAAATAGGGAAAGTACAGCAAATAAAATAAGTTTTTTCATGGTATAAAGTTACTTTTTGGTTCGTACAAAGGTAAGTATGTTTTTGTATGAAAACAAAGCTAGAATATGTTGCAGGTCATAAATGTAACACTGAGAAAAGTATATGTAACAGACATGGGGCGCGATGTAATCTGGTAGCAAGGCTTTGAATCAATAAGTGAAATGAAATGACCTTATTCCTTATACTTTTGTGTATCATGAAAAACAAAAAGAAAAGTATAGAATGAAAACAACAGATTGGTTTAATATTAAGTTAGGGTTAGTTTTATTATTTCTTTGCTCCGCTTTTGACTGCGGAGCAAAGATTACCTTACCCAAATTACTGGCAGATGGAATGGTCTTGCAACGTGAATGTCCGGTAAAGATATGGGGAAAATCCGATGTGGGTGAGAAAGTGGAATTAAAGTTCCGTGGCAAAACATTTCGTACTGTTGCCGATGAGAAAGGTTGCTGGATGATTGAGCTTCCTGCCTGGAAAGCTGGAGGTCCGTATGATATGCAAATAAACGAAGTGACTTTGCATAATATATTAATAGGTGATGTATTTCTTTGTTCCGGTCAGTCGAATATGGAACTTCCGGTATCTCGTATAATGGATAAGTTTGCCGAAGAAGTAAACAGTTATGAAAATCCGATGATTCATTATATAAAAGTGCCCTATTGTTATGATTTTAAGATGCCTCAAACTGATACAAAGCAAGCGGCGTGGGTACCTCTTACTAAAGATAATGTAATGAATTACTCGGCTTTGTGTTATTTCTTTGCAAAACTCTTGTATCAGCAAACAGGAGTTCCTGTCGGAATTGTCAATTCCAGTTGGGGAGGTACACCTGTCGAAGCATGGATAAGTGAGTCTGGACTGAAAGATTTTCCGTCATATCTGAATCAGAAAGCAATGTATGAGTGTGATGATCTGGTAACTGAAATTAAACAGTCTGAAAGAATGCATCAGCAGGAATGGCAGAAAGAATTATATAAATCGGATAAAGGACTTCACACTGAAACTCCCTGGTATGCGGCATCATTCGACGACCGATCATGGAAAACAGTTGATATGTTTTCTTCTTCATGGGCAACGAATGGATGGCGTCCGATAAATGGTTCGCACTGGTTCCGTCAGCAGATAAATATTCCAGAATCATGGAATAATAAAGAGGCCATACTTCGGTTAGGTTGTATTGTTGACGCTGATTCGGTATACGTCAATGGATGCCTGGTAGGAACAACCTCTTATCAGTATCCTCCCCGTATTTATAAGGTTCCGGCTGGAGTCTTGAAAACAGGACAGAACCAGATTACCGTACGTCTGATCAGCAACGGAGGATATCCCTCTTTTGTGAAAGAAAAGCCTTATAAGCTGATATGTGGAAAAGATGAAATCGTATTATCTCCGTCGTGGAAATATCATGTAGGAGCGGAAATGCCTTCTGCTCCGGCATCAACCAACTTTCATTATGTACCGGTAGGACTATACAATGGAATGATTGCACCTTTAGAAAATTACATGTTTAAAGGAGTCGTTTGGTATCAGGGAGAATCGAATGTTGGAAAATGGCAAGAATACTCATCTTTGCTGACTGCTTTGATGAAAGACTGGAGAAAGCTTTTCCAAAATGATAAGTTGCCTTTTTATATTGTTGAATTGGCTGATTTCTTGGCGCCTGATGATCCGGAACGTGCAAGCTGGGCTGCACTTCGGGCTGAGCAGGCAAAGGCTGCTCAATCGGTAGACCATGCTACATTAATAAAGAACAGTGATACCGGTGAGTGGAATGATATTCATCCGCTTGATAAGAAAACAGCAGGAACGCGACTTGTAGAAGCTGTACTGTCTGCTGAATGATAAAACAAAAAAAGAGATATACTATGAGCACAATTCAAAACCAGAAAGTAACTCTGACCGAAAAAAATTGGCTATGGGTTAGGAGATTGTTCTGCGAACCTCGTGTTCCAGATGATGATGATTTATCAAACAAAATTTTATACCGATATATTCGGTCTGGAAGGAGCGATAGCGGGTACAGTCATGTTAGTGGCGCGTATAGTCGATGCTTTTGTTGATCCGACCGTTGGTATCTTGTCCGACAGAACAAATTCCCGATGGGGAAAGTATCGTCCGTGGGTGTTATGGACCGCTTTGCCTTTTATGGTATTCTATGTATTGGCATTCTATAATCCGGGTATTGAGGATAAAGGGCTTGTGGCTTTGTATGCTACTATTTCGTATACATTATTGATGACGATGTATTCATTCAATAATACTCCTTATTCTTCTTTGGGAGGTGTGATGTCTGCCGATATCAAAGAACGTACCAGTATTACTTCTATCCGTTTCATCTTTTCTACTATTGCCCAGTTTGTTGTTCAGGGGCTGACACTTCCTTTGGTCAGCAAGTTTTCCGATGGTGGAGATAAAGCTCATGGCTGGTTGTGTACTATTTCCTTGTTTGCGATAATAGGTTTCATTTTTCTTGTTACCGTACTTTTTTTCTGCTAAAGAACGAATAACTCCTCCTGCCGGACAGAAAAACAATACACGTCAGGATATAAAGGATGTATTGAGCAGTTTGCCGTGGCGGGCTATGTTTGTATTGACACTGTTTGTTTTTATAACATTGGCAATGTGGGGAAGTGCAATGAACTATTATTTCGAAAATTATGTAGATGCAGGGGCGTTATATGCTTTTCTCGATAAGTTAGGATTGGTTGCAACCGAGGCTCAAGATTCAATAGGTTATTCTATACTAAATGCTTTTGGACTGATAGTCAGTTCTCCTGATAAGGCATACGAAGTTGGTTTTGGAGTTTTTAATATGTTAGGAGCTTTGGTTCAATTTTTCGGAGTAATTTTGTTATCAGAATATCTGGCTAATAAGTACGGAAAGAAGCAAACCTTCATTGTTTGTTTAACGCTGACTGCTATCTTTACAGCCATGTTCTACTTCCCGGCAAAGGACAATATAGGATTCATGTTTGTATTGAACTTCCTGAAGAGTTTGGCTTATGCACCTACCGTGCCTTTGTTGTGGGCGATGATAGCTGACGTAGCCGATCATTCTGAATATGTACATTATCGTCGTGCTACCGGATTTGTGTTTGCTGGAGTAGTTTTTGCTCTTAAGGCTGGACTAGGTGTGGGAGGAGCTATTTTAGGTTTCTTGTTGTCTGGCTTTGGCTATATATCAGGAGCAGGAGTTGCTCAAAGTGATTCGGCTATTCATGGAATTATACTTTCGTCAAGTCTTATTCCAGCAGCAACATTCTTTGTCGGAGTGATAGCTTTATTCTTCTATCCGATAACGAAAAAATATAATGAGAAAATGCAGGCAGAACTTGCCGAACGTAGAAGTAAAAACGATTATTAACCTTTAGAAAAATCATATCATGAGAGTGAAACACATTGCATCAGCATTATTGATAGCAGCTTTTGTTGCTGCTTGTGGAAATCAAAAGGCAACAGTAGTTGAAGAACCTTCTCTGAAGGATGCTGTTGGTGATAAATTCCTGATGGGAGTAGCGTTGAATGTTAATCAGTCTTCAGGTGTTGATACCAGTTCGATAAAACTTGTGAAACAGCATTTCAATTCGATTGTAGCTGAGAACTGTATGAAGTGTGAAGTGATTCATCCGGAAGAAGATCGTTACGATTTTACCTTGGCTGATCAATTTGTCAGTTTTGGAGAAAAAAATGGTATGGCTGTTATCGGGCATTGCCTTATCTGGCATTCACAATTGGCTCCGTGGTTCTGTGTGGATGAAAAAGGAAATAATGTGACTCCTGAAGTGCTTAAGCAACGCATGAAAGATCATATTACAACAATTGTAACCCGATATAAAGGACGTATAAAGGGATGGGATGTTGTAAATGAGGCTATTCTAGAAGACGGCTCGTATCGTAAAAGTAAATTTTATGAGATTTTAGGAGAAGAGTTCATTCCGTTAGCGTTTCAGTATGCGCATGAAGCTGATCCGGATGCAGAATTGTATTACAATGATTATGCCATGAATATGCCAGGCAAACGTGAAGGAGTAGTAAAGCTTGTCAGCAGTCTGAAAGAAAAGGGGATTCGCATAGATGCTGTAGGTATGCAGGGACATATGGGAATGGACTATCCTGATATTAATGAATTTGAACAAAGTATAGTGGCCTTTGCCGGAACTGGAGTAAAAGTGATGGTTACTGAGTGGGACATGAGCGCTTTGCCGACAGTAAAACAAAGTGCTAATATTTCGGATACCGTAGCTTATCAGAAAATGTTGAATCCTTATCCGGAAACATTGCCCGATTCTGTTTCTAAAGCATGGAATAACCGTATGAAGCAATTCTTCGGCTTATTTGAGAAACATGCTGATGTGATTAGTCGTGTAACTGCATGGGGAGTAAGTGATAGTGATTCATGGAAAAATGATTTTCCGGTGAAGGACGTCATGATTATCCGTTGTTATTCGACCGTAA
>ENA-OQET01001149-OQET01001149.1-human-gut-metagenome-genome-assembly--contig:-NODE-1149-length-12204-cov-3.571417_pt1 | contig 12204 bp, 15 predicted proteins | sample MGYA00242800_ERZ504645 | MGnify/ENA primary metagenome ERZ504645 (study PRJEB26092, sample SAMD00036308) | human gut metagenome | host: Homo sapiens | study: EMG produced TPA metagenomics assembly of... | reverse complement strand
TGTCGCGGGCTTAGATTGTTTGAATTTTCTCAAAATTAAATCACATACGAATGAATCACGTCAACACGGGATATCTTAAAAGGTCAATTCTGAAAGCAAAATGATATATTGATAACGATAGCTGGTACACTTGGGCGTACTGCTATTGTAAAGGAAGAATATCTTCCACTTAATGCAAATCAGGCAGTTGCAATCATTCGTACAGTTAATTATAAATTTACTGATTTAAAATATCTTGTTTATGCACTAAATGCTCCTGCTATTCAAGATATGTTAACTGCTCAAAAGAAAATTACCGCAATTCCAAACTTGACGCTTGAAATTATTTCTGATTGTCTTGTGCCAATCCCGACACTAAATGAGCAGCATCGAATTGTAAAAAAGGTAGAAGATGCATTATCACATTTAGGGGACAATAATGAAAACGCACAGTAAGATTCTTACCTGTGCGCTTATATTTTACCAATCTATAATTTTATCAACAATTTCTTTTTGCTCAGTTGCTGTTTTTCTAAGATATATTCGTGTAGTTTCAATGCTTTCGTGTCCCATAAGATCAGCAAGAAAAGCTATATCGTTGCATCGTTCTAAAAAGCTTTTAGCAAATCTATGTCTGAACGAATGAGGGTATACTACCGCAGAATCTATGCAATATTTTGTAGCTAATTTCTTAAGTTGTCCAGATATTCCTCGTGTAGTAATCTGCTCACCATATTTATTTAAAAAAAATAAAGCCACTTTCTTGACCTTTATCATCCAACCAAGAAATGGCTTCTTCTTTTAGTGATTGAGGGATGTATATTCGTCGTAGTTTTCCACCTTTTGAATATAGGTCTAAATGACCAAGTTTTATATGTTCAACTTTAATTTTTATGAGCTCACTTACTCTTGCTCCTGTTGCTGCTAAAAATCGAATGACAAAGTACCAAAACATTTCTCCATCTTTCTTGAGGCTAGTTTTAAAATATTCATAATCTGCTTCACTAATAACATTTTCTAAAAATGCCTTTTGCTGAACTCTAACAAAAGGCATCTTTAATTTTTCTTTACCAACGCTTTCCAAATAACAGTTAATCGCCCTAATCCTTAAATTGACCGTTTTAGGCTTGTAGCTTTCAATTAACCACATTTTATATTCGCGAAGGTTTCTTTTGGTTATTTCATCGTATTGTTCGCTGTATTGCTTTAATGCGAATAAATAAGAAGAAAATTGTGTTTTTCCGAGAGATTTGTGCCCCTCAAATGTCTTTCATATTTTTCTTTATCTATCATAGCGAAAGACCTCCTTTCGCTAGAAATTATACTTAAATATGTTTATAAGGTCTTTAGTGATGAAAGGACTATTTCTATCTGTTGCACAATGCGTTTTTGTTCTGATAATGGTGGCAGAGGAATAAGTATATTAGGAATATCAACGAGATTTATTTTAAAAGTGTGAGTTCCGCCCCCAACTTTATTTTCTTGAATCCATTTATCACCAAAAGGAGAATTTATACATAAAATAATATAATCAGCAATGTCTGATATCACTGGGCGCAGCAAACCTACACTAACAAATATACTAAATTCAAAGTCTAGTGTATTTTTTATAGCTTTACCCAAAGTTCCAATTCTACAAATAAGAATATCGTTAATTTTTGGTTTTATTCTCTCAATTAATTTTTTATGTTCTTCGTCTGATATATATTTTAACTTGGTAAAATCAAAGTATCCGTGAGAGATGTTTTGCACCGACAAAAATGGAATTCCGTTATCTACATAATTTGGTGTTTTGTGTGTACCATCGCTAATAACGCTTAATAGACTACCTAAGCGAATCCATTGCCAACTATTAGGAATTTCAAATTGTATTTCATTATCTATACAACGTTCAATTCCTTCCAACTTCTCATAATAAGAATTATCCCTTCTAAATATGATAGATTCGTGCTTATCTTTCTTGATTTTTCCTTCTTTGATCAATTGCTGTTTTTCGGCTCTAATTCGCTCCAATAACACGCTGGCGGGTTCATCATTTGGATTTTGTGGAACAAGTTTTCCTTGTATTGCTTCTTGAAGAATAGACTTTTTAAGAGCTTCTGGAAATGAGCTTTGAATAAGTGAAAGTTGGTTGTGTTTTTCTTCATAATCTTTAATATGAGGCAATACTTTTTCTATTGCTTTTACTATGCGTTTTTGTTCTGCTAAAGGAGGTAATGGTATTAAAGTTTTTCCAAACTCCGTTCCAGAAATTTCTTTGAACGTTGTACCAGAGGCTCTTGACTGAATCTCAGGTGTAAAAGCTATAAGGCAATAATAAACATAATCATCTATACACATTAAAGTTGGAACTAAAGATTTAAAACCTTGGTTAGTACACAATTCCGCAGAAGCGATTGCTATATATCCTATTGGGGCACGACTTGAATATACTATTGAACCTGCTGGCATCATATGCGCTGAAGATTCTTTAAGACCTTTTTCTGTTATACAGCGTTCGCCCTTTGTAACATACTTACCTGTTACAAACTTCATATCTGCAGGGGTAAGCCACGGAATAGTTCCATTATACCAATATTCAGTAATGTTAGTTTTTGGCGTTCCTCCACCAACAATTTTTCCTAACGTGGTAAGACGTGCCCATTCCCACGAATCTGGTATCTCAAATGGAATTTCATCTGCTATACAAACCGGTTCATTATTACCTACTTTCTCATAAGGCAAATTATCGGCACCACGAAAGATATAAGATGGGCTCTTTTCCTTCTTGATTTTTCCTTCTTTGATTAGCTTTTGTTTTTCTTTTCTAATTCGTTCTAATAAAACAGAAGCTGGTTCATCGTTTGGATCTTGTGGTACTAATTTGCCCTGAACAGCCATTTGTAATATGGAATTCTTTAGTTGTTGGCCGTTCATTGTTCATCACTCCCCATATTTACATCCAAATCAATACCAAGAATATCAATAATCTGAGATAATGTTCGATCTATTTCAGCATTCAAACTTGCTCTTTTTTCAAGATATTGTTGAATCAAATCTTTAGGTGGCAATATCTCTTCTTCTTCGTGTGGATAACCACATAAATCTAGATTGTAGTTTCTTTCTACGATGAAATCCTTAGAATATTTTTTTGCTTTATCAAACCCATCGATATTGATTTCTTTACGATCATTCCACCATTCTATTGCTGGTGCAAAATGCTTTAATTCCATCGGTTTTGTTTTCGAGAAGTTTTTATAGCCGTCAGGCATATCAAGGCGATAGATCCAAACATCATCAGTATGTTTAGTATGATCGAAGAACAGAATATTAGTTGTTATTGAGGTGTAGGGAGCAAAGACACTATGAGGCATCCTAATGATTGTATGAAGATTAAATTCATTCATCAATTTCTTTTTAATCGCTACTTTAGCGTTATCCTCGCCAAATAAGAAACCATCTGGAAGTATGACTGCTGCGCGCCCATTTTCTTTAAGACGATACATAATAACAGACATAAATAAATCGGCAGTTTCTGAGCTTGCTAAATCAGAAGGGAAGTGTTGTTTAACATCATTTTTCTCGCTTCCTCCATAAGGGGGATTCATTAAAATGACGTCAAACTTATCATCGTCGGTATAATCTAAAACATCTCTTGTTAATGAGTTATCGTGATAGATTTTTGGCGTATCAATTCCGTGAAGAAGCATATTAGTAATGCAAAGAATATAAGGAAATTGTTTCTTTTCGATACCGTAAATCGAATTATCAAAGGCTTTTTGATCTTCAGTTGATTTGATTTTTGGTGTTAACTCTTTGATCCAACTTGTTAGAAACCCTCCAGTACCGCAAGCAAAATCAGCTACGGTTTCTCCGATTTGTGGATTGATCATTTTAGCCATAAAATCGGTAACTGCCCTTGGGGTATAGAATTCGCCTGATGATCCTGCACTTTGAAGTTCTCTTAAAATATTTTCGTATATTTCACCAAAGGCGTGTATTTCGTCATAATCACTTAAATCAAGTTCATCTATGACGTTAACAACCTGTCGAACCAAAACACCATCCTTCATATAGTTATTTGCATCTTCAAATGTTGTTCGAACTATTGATTTTTTAATTGGTGTGTTTTTGTTTACTTCAAGATTTTTTAAAGTCGGGAACAGAGTATTATTGATAAAATCAAGCAAACTATCACCTGTCAGAACTTTACCGTTTTTGTCATCGTGAGCCCAGTTTCTCCATTGACATTTCTCTGGGATGATTGAAACATAGTTTTCATCATCTAATTCCCAATCTTCTTCTTTGGCATCATAGACTTTTAAAAATAGCATCCAGGCTATCTGTTCAATTCTTTGTGCATCACCATTAATACCTGCGTCATTACGCATTATGTCTCTTAGTCTTTTAATAAAATTCGATAAGTTATTCATTTCTAGGCACCTACTCTATATAATTCGTTTGTTAATTGATGTATTGCATCCATATAGAACTCTCTTCCACCAAATATGTCTTTAACAATTCTTGATGGTGTTCCAAATTCTTTGAACGGTTCTAATCTTAATACAGATGTAGTTTCAATTTCTTCGATCCCTACATCAGCATACCGCTCCAATAATGTTTCTAAGACCTGTTTTGCAGCATCATTGTACCGATTTAAAAAGTCTCGTTTTTTGACATTATTGGCACGTTCTTTTCTGGTTAGAGGTTTGACATCGTATGCGACGTGACATATGAAGTCAAAATCATCAACGTTTTCCATATTGTGATCTTTCTTCATTTGTTCTAAGTCAATTCCTTGCTCAAGAAGCTTTTCTTTGATGACCTCTTTCTTTTGTTCTTGAGTCCAAGTATTGATGAAATTATCTAGTGAAGCATATTTGCCAAGTATATTTGATTTTGTATAGTCTTCAATGCTTTCATAACGCAGCAACTTTCCATCTGCGTCATAAACTGACACAGTTTTTCCAATGATTTTAACTATACATCCATCAGCAGAAACTATTGGTTTTGTTGTGGGAGGTTCAGGAGGAGTTAAACCACCTGACGGATTTTTAGGTGTTGCTTCTTTATCTGGATCATAATCAGGATCTATATCAATAGGTCCATCCCATTCAGGATCAGCAAATAGTCTTGTAACGTTTCTAAAATCCATAACGGTGAAATGGGTTTTTCCTTCTTTTTCACGAAGTCTTGTTCCACGTCCTATAATTTGTTTGAACTCGGTCATTGAGCTTATCATTTCATCAAGAACAATCAGTTTTGTCATCTTACAGTCAGCCCCTGTAGATAACAGTTTTGAAGTTGTAGCTATCACAGGATACTTCTCAGAAACAGAAATAAAGTAATCAAGTTTACTTTTGCCATAGGTATCAGAACCGGTGATACGGACAACATAATCTGGATTCTTCTGACATAGATCTGCATTTTCATTTGTTAATGCGATCCGCATTCTTTCTGCGTGATCTTCTGTTGCACAAAAAACGATTGTCTTCTGCATCCGGTCTGTGCTTTTAAGGTATTTTGTTATCTCCTTTGCAACTTCATTCGTTCTATCTTCGAGGATAATCTTGTAATCAAAATCACTATTTGTATAAATTCGATCCTCAATTACATTTCCAAATTTATCTTTTTGACCATATAGCGGACGCCAACCATCACCAATGTTAGTTTTTATATTGATGACTCTAAAAGGGGCTAAGAAACCATCATCAATTCCTTCTTTCAAGCTATATGTGTAAATAGGATCTCCAAAATAATCGATATTAGAAACATATTTTGTTTCTTTAGGGGTAGCAGTCATTCCAAGTTGAGTTGCACTAGAAAAATACTCCAGGATTTTCCGCCAGTTACTTTCTTTTTTAGCTGACCCTCTATGGCATTCATCGACGATAATCAAATCAAAGAAATCTTTGTTAAATAATCTCTTAAATTTTTCAATGACATCTTCGTTTTCATCATTATCATCGCTTTCTGCATTACCAGCTAACTGTTGATAAAGAGAGAAATAAACTTCATATGATGTAATGGTTGTTGGATCATCCTTAGCAAAATTCACTTTATGGATTGTCTTTTCAAGTGGAGCAAAATCTTGTTGGATAGATTGATCAATTAAAATGTTCCGGTCTGCCAAATATAATATTTTTTTCTTCATACCTGACTTTAAAAGCCGATATACAATTTGGAAAGCTGTATAGGTTTTTCCAGTCCCAGTTGCCATAACAAGCAGTAATCTTTCTTGACCTCTAGCTATTGCTTCTACTGTTCTGTTGATAGCAATTCTTTGATAATAACGTGGATCGTAAGTAGTAGCACTTGAATAGTATGGTTGCTTGATTATCTTCAGTTCATTTTCACAAAGCCCTTGACCGTTATTAATTTCGGCTTTGTATCTATTAATCAAATCATCTTCGGAAGGAAATTCATCTAGACCAAATTCTCTTTCTTTTCCAGTCAAAAAATCGTGCTCTGCAAAACCGTCGCCGTTAGAACTATAGGCAAATGGAACATCTAACATCTTGGCATAATCCATAGCTTGTTGAAGACCATATGAAACAGTATGGTTATTATCTTTAGCTTCAACGATCGCAATAGGCTTATTTGAGGACATATAAAGAAGATAGTCGGCTTTCTTAGGGCGTTCCCTAACGCTTCTATTTCCCCTGAGATTAATTCTCCCATCAGTTACTCTTGCTTCCATCAGGATATTGTTTTTATTCCATTTAGAAGTAATTGCTGGACTTATATACCGGAATTTAATATCTTCTTCACTCATTTGAGATTTTGTAAAATTCATCATACACTTCACCCCTCAGTTCAAAACAAAACAAGTTATTTGTTTTTAATTTCCACAATATCGTTTAACCCACAATCTAAAACTTCGCATATCTTGACTAATATATCTAGTTGAACCGACTCATCTTTGCCAAGTTTAGCTAAAGCATTTGATGTCATTCCAGTAGCTAGTCTTAGCTGCGTTTTTGTCATATTCTTATCAATTAATAACTTCCATAATTTGTTATATGAAATAGTCATCTTAATGCTCCTTATCTTCTGAAATTAATTACAAGTATTATATCATTTGTTGTTTATATTTTAAATATCATATTGATTTATTCAATGCTTGCCCTTCGTTTCTCCTTTGTTTTGTCCAAACAATATGAAGGGCATATCTTTTTTGAAGAAATCAGACTTGCGGTTTGCTTGTTTTCTGTCCTTACAAGTGAAGAGATATAAAAATCTTTTCATTAAATGCTGATTCTGGGTGTCCATTTTGATGGTGCTTGTCTAAATAGGTGAAGAGATATTAATAAATTTTCTTCAAATAGGACATTTAGGGTGTGCATTTTAAGGCCGTTTGTCTAAATAAGTGAAGGGAGTGATGAAAGATGAAAAACGATAGCTTTTATAAGCTACCCAAAGTATTGTTTAGCGGTGGTAAGTATCAAGATATTTCCACTGACGCCAAAGTACTTTATGGCTTACTTTTAGATCGTAACAGTTTAAGTGTTAAAAACGGATGGATTGATAATTACGGCAGGTATTATCAATACTTCACCATTAATGAATGCAAAGAAAAACTTAGCTTTGGTCCCGATAAGATCATCAGGTTATTTAAGGAACTCGAAACAAATGGATTGATCTTAAGAAAAAGACAAGGCAAAGGTATGCCAAGCATTATCTACGTCCATCATTTATGAATTCGATAATTAAGGTTTTATGAATACGTAAAACAAGAAGGTATTAATACTGATGAAGTAATACTGGATATTATTACCAGCTCAAAAAATAAGTATTAGTAGTCTATATACCTTCTTAAAAACAGAATACAAAGGAGCGAACTAATATGAACGATATTATAAAGAATGTTGATATTGCCTCATTAACTCCTTTTGAAGATCATCCATTTAAGTTAAGGGATGGTGAAGAATTAGAGGAGCTTATGGCAAGTATCAAGAAGAATAAGATCATTGAACCACCATCGTTAGACCTTTTTCTTCAGCAGGTAAATATGAAGTTATTTCAGGTCACAGAAGGCTTGATGTCTTGAAGCGATTAGGTATAAAAGAAGCACCGATTATTATCAAAGATCTATCAGATGAAGAAGCAGTAATGATGATGGTTGATTCAAACTTAAAAAGAGAAAATATCTTACCGAGCGAAAAAGCATTTGCTTATAAGATGAAGCTTGATGCATTTAGAAAACTGGATAAAGATGGATTGACTTTGTCCCAACTTGGGACAAACAGATATGATGCTTACGTTGCAAAACAACTCGGTATTGGCAAAGAAACACTACACCGCTATATCCGTTTAACTTACTTAATTCCAGAATTATTAAAAATGGTCGATGAAGGTAATATATCATTAACACCAGCGGTTGAATTATACGTATCTTAAAAAAAATGAACAGCTGATGGTTTATGAAGAGATAAGCTATTTAGATGCTACACCATCATTGTCGCAAGCACAAAGACTAAAAGGTTTATCCAAAGATGAGATCCTTACTAAAGATGCTGTCTTTGCCATACTAAGTGAAACTAAAGGCAATCAAAAAGAAGTATTGAAGGTTCCTGTTGATAAGATCAAAGCTTATCGTCCAAAAGCCAGCACTTATAAAGAACTTGAAGATTTTATTATTAAGGCTTGTGCTTATTATCAAAGATATCTAGAAAGACAAAAAGGTAGGGATCGCTGATGGATAAGAAAGATATGACCTTGCCCGAAGTAATACTAGATGCCCTAGCCTTATATCTAAAAGAAGAAGCAATCAAGTTTTATCAAAGCGATGATGGTAAAAAGTTTTATGAAGAATATCAAAAGGAAAAAGCTTGTCAAGGATGCAAATGACACAAATGACAAAGCAAGTGTTTAATTCAATAATGTAACAAAAGAAAGGAGGATTCTAGACTATGAAGGTAGTCATATATGCACGATTTTCAAGTCATAGCCAGACTGAACAATCCATTGAAGGACAATTAAAGGTTTGTTATGAATATGCTAAAGCCCATGACTATACTGTCATAGGCGAATACATTGACCGTGCTCAAAGCGCTAAAACAAGTGATCGGATTGAATTTCAAAAGATGATCGCTGATAGCGATAATAAGACTTTTGAAGGTGTGCTTGTCTATCAGCTTGATCGCTTTGCCAGAAATCGTATCGATAGTGCTATCTATAAATCAAGACTTAAAAAGAATGGGATCAAAGTAATATCAGCTAAAGAAAATATCTCTGAAGATGCATCAGGCATTCTAATGGAAGGTGTCCTTGAATCAATGGCGGAATATTATTCAGCTGAATTATCACAAAAGATAAGACGAGGAATGGATATCAATGCCTCAAAATGTCTATCAACAGGATCTAATCCCGGACTTGGTTATAAAGTTGATAAAGATCGTAAGTTTTATGTCGATGAAGTTGAAGCTAAAATTGTTGTGGAGATCTTTAAAAGATATGCAAGAGGTGAAACTAAAAAGGAGATCGTTGAAGATCTCAAAAGGCGACAAATCAAGACTTCAAGAGGTAACCACTTCGCGCCTAATAGTCTTAGTCACATCTTAAGGAATAAACGCTATATCGGCATTTATATCTACAAAGATAAAGAGATCAAAGACGGAATGCCAAGAATAATTGATGATGACTTGTTTTATAGGGTACAGGAAAGATTAGATAAAAATATGTATACCAAATCGCAAATCAAAGCCAAGGAAGAATACTTGTTGACCACTAAATTATTTTGTGGTCATTGTAATGATATGATGACCGGTTATAGTGGCACCAGTAAGACTGGAAGGTCATATCATTACTATATCTGCAAAAGTGTTCGTAAAAAGAAGTGCGATAAAAAAGTTATCGACAAGAATTATTTAGAAGATCTAGTTGTGGAATATTGTCTAAAGCTGCTCGATAAAGAAAGTGTCCAATACCTAGCTAAAATGATCGCTGAGGAGTGTAAAAAGACCGAGGAATCTTATATCATCAAAGATCTTAAAAAGAAGTTAAATGAGACCGAAATCGCCATCAACAACCTATTTAAAGCATTAGAATATGGAACTGCATCAGAATTAGTGCTTGCCCGCTTAGAAGAAAGACAAAAGGATAAAGCAAATTTAGAAAAAGAATTAGCTATTGAAGAAACGAAAAACATCATCTTAACTGAAGATGAAATATCAGCATTCTTAACCTATATATCAAGTAGACCAGTTACTGATATCGAGCAAAAGAAAGCTCTTATCAACATCTTCGTTCACGCGGTATATTTATATGACGATCACTTTGATCTTTTGTTGAATGGTAGCGATAAGAGATTAAATATCGACAATATACCGATTACATATATCGATGCAGCACTTGAAAACAAAGAACCTATCCATAGTTCGTCTGTAAAGAGATTAGTTCCACCATTTAGTAAATGAAGCCTTTGAAAAGGCTTTTTTTATTTAGTGTGCATATTTACACATTAATTTTTTATCGTCCCATTTTTTTTAAATGTTTGAAGTGATATTCTATTACTAGTGTAAAAGAAGAGGTCGTTATGAAGAGAAAAGGGAAAAAATAATGCAAAAAAGAACAAGGAACCGGCTGATTCTTTTGATTGGTGTAATCCTTGTTTTATTATTGGCTTTTTTTATGATTCGAGGAATTGTGACAGGAATTTCGTCTTTGTTCACATCGGATATTCAAAGCGTTGAAGGGTATGAAGAACTTCAGAGTGGTGGTTTAACGGATGAGGAAATTTCTGAGATTGTTTCTTTGCCAAATTACCATTCAGAGCGGGCTGCAAGATATGCTGCTTGGGATGTTAAAGATGCTAAAGAACGTGTTATGCAAGTAAACTGTGATATGGATCTTGAACCATATTCGAATACTATAATTCAGAAAGATGATACCGATGTCACAATGTTGATCAATAAGTTCTATGCTTTGCCTGAAGGCTATGTACCTGCCGATTTAGTGCCTTTAGATAAGTATGCTTGTGTACAGGGAGAGGATTTTTCGTGTCAAGATGTAGAACAAATTGAATTACGAAAAGAAGTATATGATGCTTATATTGAGTTTTGTGATGCTGCTAGTAAAGAGAATATAAATATTCGAGCAATAGCTGGTTATCGCAGTTATGATTACCAAGCCGGTTTATGGAATTATAATGCTTCAGTGTATGGTGAAGCATATGCGGATGAATATTATGCACGTCCAGGGCAGAGTGAACATAACTCTGGTTTATGTGTAGATATTACATTTAATGGGTATAATTATAATGAAATTGAAAATTATGATGGATATGAATGGATTTTAAATAATGCTCATAAATACGGATTTATCCTTCGTTATCCAAAAGATAAGGTTGATGTGACACGATATGGATATGAATCCTGGCATTTTCGTTATGTAGGCAAAGAAGCTGCCAAAGTAATCTATGATAATGATTGGACGTTGGAGGAATATCATGGCTCAAAATAGAAAAAGAAAAAAGCGGTGGATGAAGAAAAGAACAAGAAATCGTTTGATTCTTGCCGGTGGATTAATCGTATTTGTTTTATTGATCTATGGTTTGATCAGTTTGATTGCTTCAGTTTTCTTCTCTTCAGATGAAAATGTGGATAATAAGACAACAACAGCCAATGAGCAGACAGTGGTTTCGTTTATGGGGGTTGGAGATAATTTGATTCATGATACTGTGTATAAAGATGCTCTGCAGGAAGATGGAACATACGATTTTACAGATATGTATGCCAACTTCAGCGAAGATCTTAAAAATACAGATATCAAATTTATCAATCAGGAAACGGTACTTGGTGGTGTAGATCTTGGTTTATCAGGATATCCTACATTTAATTCTCCAACAGAAATTGCGAAAAATCTTGAATCAGTCGGTTTTAATCTTGTGAATCTGGCCAGTAATCATTGTTTGGATCGTATGGAACAAGGAATTGCCAATGAACTGGCTGCTTTTGATGAAACAAATATCGTTCATGATGGTGTTTATAATACACAGGAGGAATTTGATACCATTCCAACTTTTACAAAGAATGGAATCACATTTAGTTTTTTTAGCTTATACATATGGCACAAACGGAATTCAACCTACATATACATATAATGTGTCTTATTTTTGATGATGCGCAAATTCAAAGTGATGTTCAAAGAGCAAAAGAAATCAGCGATGTTGTAATCGTATCAGCACACTGGGGTGATGAAAACACATTTGAACCGAATGATTTTTCAGAAACACTATGCGCAATT
>ENA-OQET01001148-OQET01001148.1-human-gut-metagenome-genome-assembly--contig:-NODE-1148-length-12205-cov-3.428382_pt1 | contig 12205 bp, 15 predicted proteins | sample MGYA00242800_ERZ504645 | MGnify/ENA primary metagenome ERZ504645 (study PRJEB26092, sample SAMD00036308) | human gut metagenome | host: Homo sapiens | study: EMG produced TPA metagenomics assembly of... | reverse complement strand
ATAGCCGCATTTGTGTTTTCATGAATGCTAATCTTTCTTTTGTCAAACCACTCGGTTTTATATCAATTTTAGTATAAACCTGTCCTACTTTATGTGTAGGACGCTTAATATTTACGTATGAAAAAGATAATAATGACTAGACATACATATTTATTGTTTGCATTGATGACATTTGGAAGCTTGTCCGTTTCTGCTCAAATGTCATTGGGATATTACAAATTTAAAGATGGAGCAGAATATACTGGAGAGTTGAAAGGACGTCGTCCAAATGGAAAAGGCAAAACAGTTTTTAAGAATGGAGATACATACGAAGGTGAGTATGTAAAAGGAAAACGTGAAGGAGAGGGTACATATATATTCAGTGATGGAGAAAAATATGTAGGACATTGGTATCAGGACCAGCAACACGGTCAAGGAACCTACTACTTCATGAACAACAACCGTTATGAAGGAATGTGGTATCAAGACTTTCAGGAAGGTGAGGGTACAATGTACTATTATAACGGCGATTTATATGTAGGCATGTGGCACCAAGACAAGCGAAACGGCCATGGAACATATACATGGAAAGGAGGTGCCAAATACGAAGGTGAATGGACCAACGATCTGAAGAATGGCAAAGGTGTCATGACATGGGAAGACGGTTCAAAATACGAAGGAGAATGGAAAAATGGCGAACGCCACGGGAAAGGAACATTTTATTACACCAATGGCGATAAATATATCGGAGATTGGGTAAAAGATGTACAGCATGGAAAAGGTATTTACTATTTTCAAAACGGCGAACGCTATGAAGGTGACTACGCAGACGGAGAACGTACCGGAAAAGGAATCTATGTTTACCCCAACGGAGATAAATACGTCGGCCAGTTCAAAAACGGATGGCAGGAAGGAACCGGTACATTTACCTGGCAGAACGGAGCTGTATATGAAGGCGAATGGGTAAAGAACCAGCGATCGGGCAAAGGCCATTATAAATGGGGAAATGGCGATGAATATGAAGGCCAGTGGAAAGACAATATGGCAGAAGGAGAAGGCGTACTACGTATGCAAGATGGATCTGTCTACACCGGTCATTTTTCTCGTGGCAAAGAAGATGGCAAAGGAACTATCGTAAGCAAAGACGGAGTCCGCTTTGAAGGATTCTTCAAGCAAGGAAAAAAGGATGGTCCTTTTGTCGAAACAGACAGTAACGGAAAAATAATTCGTCAGGGAACATTCCGCAGTGGCAGACTTTTAGAGGAGAAAAAATAATGCTAAACCTATCGGAACTAACAGATAAAGTACGTGCTCTTGCGATTGAGGCAGGGGATTTTATTCGTGAAGAAAGAAAAAAAATTCCATCGCGAGGCAATCGAAAAAAAACATGCACACGACTATGTGTCATACGTAGACAAAGAGTCGGAAAAAAAGATTGTAACCCGTCTAAAAGAATTACTTCCCGAGGCTGGTTTCATAGCAGAAGAAGGCAGTGGCACATTAAACGACGAGCAATATTGCTGGCTGGTCGATCCTTTGGACGGAACAACCAATTTCATTCATGACAATGCTCCGTATTGCGTGAGCATTGCCCTGAGAAGTAAAAAAGAATTATTACTAGGCGTCGTATATGAAATCTGCCGGAATGAATGTTTCTGGACATATAAAGGTGCTCCTTCTTATCTGAATGGCAATGAAATTCATGTATCTGCCATATCCAATTTAGATGACTCGTTTATAGCTCTTGGCTTCCCTTATGCAACAGAAGAATATAAGCCAATGGCCAACCATTTGGTAAATACACTCTACGGGAATGTAGCAGGACTGCGGCTTATGGGAGCTGCGGCTGTAGAATTGTGTTATATTGCAGCAGGAAGGTTCGAAGCACGTATCGAAGCTTTTATTGGTCCATGGGATATCGCTGCAGGAACAATTATTCTGCAAAATGCCGGAGGTATGATTACAGACTTCAAGGGAGGAGATTCTTATTCCTCTGGTTCACAGGTTCTGGCTTCAAACGGAAGAATCCATCGAGATTTGTTGAATATAATTGATAATCTATAAAATACTCACGTTTTATTCGATTTATCAAAATATATTTTGTATGTTTGTGTTACAAAAAAGGGAAGGACATGAATATACCAGAAATATTAGATTTCTGAAACGCTTGTCAGAGAATAATACCCGTGAATGGTTTCAGGAACATAAAAATGAATATCAAAACGCACAAAGCAGTTTTGAAAATTTATTAGCGGATATCATTGCGCGTATTTCATTATTCGATGAAAAGTATATCTCATGTTCGTCCTCATGATTGTACATATCGTATTTATCGGGATGTCCGCTTTTCGGCAGACAAATCTCCTTATAAGAATCACATAGGAGGATATATTAACGCACGTGGGAAAAAATCGAACCACTGCGGATATTACGTACATCTGCAACCTGGCAACTGTATGCTGGCAGGAGGAAGCTGGTGTATGCCGTCCAATATGCTTAAAGCTGTCCGGCAGTCGGTTGTAGATAACATAGAGGAATACCGTGCTATTGTAGAGGATCCTGACTTTTGAAAAAATAATTTTCCGGTAATAGGAGAGGAACACTTAAAAACCTTGCCTAAAGGATTCCCAAAAGATTTTCCTTATCCGGAATATATAAAATGTAAAGATTACACTGTTGCTTATTCCATTCCTGATTCTTTTTTGATGATCCTTGTTTTATAGAAGAAATTATAAACGTATTCAGGCAACTGAAGCGTTTTGCCGATTTTACAAATTATACAATCGATGATTTTGAATAACAAACATTTTCATATAAATTAAAACCACAAAATTGTTACTACTATGGTAATAGATAAATTAGAAAATCTTGAGAAATATGTTTCTCTGAATCCACTATTTGCACAGGCTGTGGAATTTTTGAAAACTACAGACTTAAACGCACACGAAATAGGTAAGGTCGTCTTAAAAGAGGGTGAGCTTATCGTTAATTTTGCTCAAGCACGACCCAAAACTAAGGAAGAAGCAAAACTTGAAACTCATAATAACTTCATAGATATTCAGATTCCTTTGTCGGGAGTTGAAACAATGGGATATACTCCGCGCACAGACCTTCCGGAAGAAGAATACAATGCAGAAAAAGACATCACTTTCTACAAAGGATTTGCAAAAGATTATCTGACTATTACACCGGGTATGTTTGCCATATTCTTTCCACAAGACGGACACGCTCCTGGCGTAACTCCAGACGGCGTGAAAAAAGTCATAGTAAAAGTTCGGGCATATTAATATAAACTCTAATACTATGGATGAAGTATTGAATATCATTAAAAATGATCCTTGGCTTGAGCCTTACAAAGAGGCTATTACAGGCAGACATCAGCATGCAATTAATAAGGAAAAAGAATTAATCGGCAAGAAAACACTGTCCGGCTTTGCTACCGGACATCTTTATTTTGGCATGCATCGCACAGAAAAAGGTTGGACTTTCCGTGAATGGGCTCCTAATGCTACTGAAATTTATCTGATAGGTGATTTCAATGGATGGCAGGAACAAGCCAAGTATAAATTGAAAAGAGTCAAGAATACAGGTAACTGGGAAATCAATCTTCGGGAAAATGCGATAAAGCATGGAGATTTATATAAGCTGAAAGTTTATTGGGAAGGAGGTTGCGGAGAACGTATTCCTGCATGGGCAACACGTGTCGTTCAAGACGACCAGACTAAAATTTTCAGTGCACAGGTCTGGAATCCTGATAAACCTTACAAATTCAAGAAAAAAGTTTTCGTACCGAATGTGTCACCTTTAATGATTTATGAGTGTCATATTGGTATGGCGCAGGATGCCGAAAAAGTGGGGACTTACAACGAATTCCGTGAAAACATCCTTCCACGCATAGCTAAGGACGGCTATAACTGCATTCAGATTATGGCTATTCAGGAGCATCCCTATTATGGAAGTTTCGGTTATCATGTATCAAGCTTCTTTGCTCCATCGTCCAGATTTGGTACGCCCGAAGAGCTGAAACAGCTTATTGATACAGCTCATCAGATGGGAATTGCCGTAATTATGGACATCGTTCATTCGCATGCGGTAAAGAACGAAATGGAAGGTTTAGGTAACCTGGCTGGTGATCCTTGCCAATATTTCTATCAGGGAGATCGCCGTGAACATCCGGCATGGGATTCATTGTGTTTCGATTACGGTAAGAACGAAGTTATTCATTTCTTACTCTCTAACTGTAAATACTGGTTGGAAGAATTCCACTTCGATGGTTTCCGTTTCGATGGTGTAACATCTATGCTTTATTACAGCCACGGATTGGGAGAAGCATTCTGTAACTATGGCGATTACTTTAATGGTCATCAAGATGACAATGCTATTTGCTATCTGACACTTGCCAACAAGCTGATACACCAGGTTAATCCTCGTGCCATCACAATTGCCGAAGAAGTTTCAGGTATGCCGGGACTTGCCGCACCTTTCAACGACGGAGGTTACGGCTTCGACTATCGTATGGCGATGAACATTCCTGATTATTGGATAAAAATTATCAAGGAACGTCGTGATGAAGACTGGAAGCCTTCTAGCCTGTTCTGGGAAGTAACCAATCGCCGTAAAGACGAAAAAACAATCTCTTACTGCGAAAGTCACGACCAGGCTCTGGTAGGCGACAAGACTATCATTTTCCGTCTGATTGATGCGGATATGTACTGGCACTTCAAGAAAGGTGATGAAAATGGAGTCGTACAGCGCGGTATAGCATTGCACAAAATGATTCGTCTGCTCACAGCTTCTACTATCAACGGCGGTTATCTGAACTTTATGGGAAATGAATTCGGTCATCCGGAATGGATCGACTTCCCGCGTGAAGGTAACGGATGGTCGTATAAATACGCTCGCCGCCAATGGAATCTGGTAGACAATAAAGAATTGTGTTATCACTACCTGGGTGACTTTGACGAAGCAATGGTTCATCTTATCGAAGGAGTCAAGAACATACAGAAGAGCGATGTCGTAGAAATATGGCACAATGACGGAGATCAGATTCTGGCATATCGCCGTAAAGACTTAGTATTTGTATTCAACTTTAATCCTACCCGTTCGTTTACAGACTACGGTTTCCTTGTTCCACGAGGTGAGTACCATGTAGTATTGAACACAGACAGTAAAGAGTTCGGCGGATTTGGGTTTGCAGACGATTCAGTAGCCCACTTTACGTGTGCCGATCCATTATATGCTAAAGAAAAGAAAGAATGGCTTAAGCTGTATATACCTGCCCGTTCGGCAGTAGTGTTGAAACGCCAGAAGTAACGTTTATGAATGAATATATCCATAAGAACTATAAGAAAGCCGCACGCATACAAACCGTCGTGTGCGGCTTTCTTTTTTCTATTTTCAGTTTTATCTATCTTTATGTATTTCAGTGTGATGTATTAGAGGCTTTACACTTCTCACTGGCACACGGCAAAACTCATTTTGCCCCTTTACCCAGTGCCATAATCATTACCCTGATTTTACTATTATTACGCTGGGGAGTCAATAGCCTGTTAGGCTTGAAAGGAGAGGTCCGTGCTTTGTCGTATTTTCCTTCTTGCCTTATATTGGGAGTTCTTACTGATGTAGGAAGAACTGTTTACATGTCCGACTACCATACTTCATGGGGATGGCTGCTGCCTCTGATATTACTGATATATTTTTTAGTTACTTTCTGGTTACGAAGGGTTTTCCGTGTACAATTGAATGTAGAAAGTAGTCCGATGACGCTGATGAACAGCAATCTGATTATACTGTTGGTGTTTATTATCATGACTATACTAATAGGCAACAGCAACCGCACTTTTCATCGTGAACTGGAAGCCGAACATTATCTTCGTAATCATCAATACAATGAAGTGCTGAAAATAGGCCAACATTCTACAGAAGCAAGCCGGACACTTACCGTATTGCGTAGCATTGCAATGTCGCATGCCGGAACTTTGGGAGAAAAGCTCTTTGAGTATCCGCAATATTATAAAACCGACGGATTGTTCTTTGCAAACGATTCGTCTTCTGTTCTCCGCTATACAAACGACTCTATTTACTATTTGCTGGGAGTGCGTCCGTATAACGGTGAAGACCGCATGGAGTTCCTGCATAACATTTGCTACAAAGGCACAGGGAAATCGACTTCACTCGATTATTTTCTATCGGCTTTACTTCTTGAAAAACGACTTGACACTTTTTGCAACTGCCATTACCGATTTCTGTGAATCTGATGAAGAATTTGCCCGATACTATAAAGAAGCTATACTTATATATAAGGACAGTCACCCCGATTATCAGATTCAGATTACAGACAGTGCAATGATCCAGCGTTACACTGACTACAAAATCCGCCGTAAGGAATCTGGTCCACTCGTCCAGGGAAGTAACCTGATGCGTAGAGAATTTGGTGATACATACTGGTGGTATTTCGATTATCAGAACTAAAAACGCCCTGATTATTTAAATGAATAATAGTTTTTGTAGGCTATCAATGTCTTTTTTACTAATTTTGCATCTCTGAAAAGCGATATAAAAGATAATAACAACATAAATTATGGCAAAAGAATTAAAAGACCTCACCAAAAGAAGTGAGAACTATTCACAATGGTACAATGATTTGGTAGTAAAAGCCGATTTGGCAGAGCAGTCACCAGTACGTGGATGTATGGTCATCAAACCTTACGGATACGCCATCTGGGAAAAAAATGCAACGCATATTGGACGATATGTTCAAAGCAACCGGACACGTAAATGCATACTTTCCGTTGCTTATCCCGAAATCATACCTGAGCCGTGAAGCAGAACATGTAGAAGGTTTTGCCAAAGAGTGTGCCGTAGTAACTCACTACCGTTTGAAAAACGCAGAAGATGGTTCTGGAGTTATTGTCGACCCTGCAGCTAAACTGGAAGAAGAACTGATTATCCGTCCGACTTCAGAAACAATCATCTGGAGTACATATAAAAACTGGATTAACTCATACCGTGACCTGCCTATCTTGTGCAACCAGTGGGCAAACGTAATGCGCTGGGAAATGCGTACACGTCTGTTCCTGCGTACTGCCGAATTCTTGTGGCAGGAAGGTCACACAGCACATGCTACTCGTGAAGAAGCTGAAGCTGAAGCACAGAAAATGTTGCATGTATATGGTGATTTCGCAGAAAAATACATGGCAGTACCTGTTATCAAAGGTGTTAAATCGGCTAATGAACGTTTTGCCGGAGCACTTGATACTTACACTATCGAAGGTTTGATGCAAGACGGAAAAGCACTTCAGTGTGGTACTTCTCACTTCCTCGGACAGAACTTTGCTAAAGCATTCAATGTACAGTTTGTCGACAAAAACAACAAGCTGGATTATGTATGGGCTACTTCATGGGGAGTTTCTACTCGTCTGATGGGTGCACTGATTATGACTCACTCTGACGATAACGGTCTGGTTCTTCCTCCGCATTTGGCTCCGATACAGGTAGTCATCGTTCCTATCTACAAGAACGACGAACAACTGAAACAAATCGATGCGAAAGTAGAAGGTATCGTAACCAAGTTGCGTGAAATGGGAATCTCTGTTAAGTACGATAATGCTGACAACAAACGTCCGGGATTCAAGTTTGCTGATTACGAACTGAAAGGTGTTCCTGTACGTCTTGTCATGGGAGGACGTGATCTGGAAAACAATACAATGGAAATCATGCGCCGCGATACACTGGAAAAAGAAACTCGTTCTTGCGATGGTATCGAAGAATATGTAAAGAACCTGCTTGAAGAAATACAGGAAAATATTTACCAGAAAGCATTGAAGTACCGCAACGAACACATCGTAAAAGTAAACACTTACGATGAGTTTAAGGAACAAATTGAAAAGGGTGGATTCATTCTGGCTCACTGGGATGGTACAACTGAAACAGAAGAACGTATCAAGGAAGAAACCAAAGCTACTATCCGCTGTCTTCCGTTCGAAGCAGACGAAGAAAGTCTTACTCCGGGCGTAGATATGGTAACAGGCAAACCGTCGGCTCGCCGCGTATTGTTTGCACGTGCATATTAATTTCAGGTAATTCAACCTTATTATAATTCGGAGCAACAAGTATCTAGGCTGACGGAAGAAAGCCGATATTTGTTGCTCTTTTTTTATCATAATCAACTGTCAAGAAGCTTATGGAAACAAATGAAACAACGGAACTTGTCATGCTGGGAACGGGAAATGCTGCGGTTACCCAGTGCTATAATACCTGCTTTGCCTTGCGTCATCCGAATAAAACCCTGCTGGTCGATGCCGGAGGAGGAAACGGAATACTTATCCAACTAGAGAAAGCAGGCATACCACTGACCGATATTCATGCCATGTTCATTACCCATGCACATACCGATCATATATTAGGAGCTGTATGGGTGGTACGTGTCGTCGCTCAGCTTATGCAGGCTGGAAAATATGATGGTACGTTCCACGTATATGGACACGACAAAGCCATACAAGTACTCGACTGGATTTGCCGCATGACACTTCCTGCCAAAATTGTAGCCCGGCTGGGAAATGGCATCGAACTACATATCGTCGACAACGGAATGTGTTTCGAAGCCGGAGGCTTCACCCTGCAGTGCTTCGACATAGCCTCAACCAAAGGAAAAACAATATGGTTTCAGTACAATACTTCCCGATGGGAAAAAAACTGGTATGTCTTGGTGATGAACCTTATAATGAATTGAATCACGATTACGTAATGGGAGCCGACTGGTTGTTATGTGAGGCTTTCTGTCTGTACGACGACCGTGAACGCTTCAAGCCTTACGAAAAGCATCATAGTACAGCTCTCGATGCCGGACGACTCGCTTCGAAACTGAATGTAAAGAATCTGCTGCTCTATCACACGGAGGACAAGACACTCGCTACCCGAAAAGAGCGATATACTGCTGAAGCACAACAGGTGTTTACTGGCTGCATCTATGTTCCCGATGATTTAGAAAAGATTATTCTGTGAAATAAGAGCATTTTCCTAGTAAGCTTACCTGTGAACAGCTCTTATCTGTTTACTCCTTTCAGACGAAATATATGAGGAGAAACACCAGCCTTCGACTTAAAAAATTTGCCGAAGGCTGACTGATCAGAAAAATTCAGTTCCTCTGCAATCTGTTGGGCAGTATAGTCAGTACGGGTAAGCAGGCGGCAGGCTTCTGCATAAAGCATGCCCCCCAGAAAATAAGCAGCGGTTTTCCCTGTCTGCCGCCGAATAATGCGAGACAGATAAGTGGTTGTAACAGACAGCCTGCTGGCATAAAAATTTATATAGTGCTCCCGCTTATAATGAGCAACTACCAACGCCATAAAGTCGTGAAACAGTCTTTCGGTACGTCCCAGTGATACCGGAAGGGAAGATACACGTTCCTCTATCACCTCAAGTACCAGTAACATACAAGTATACACCAGGCTCTGAATAATTTCTTTTTGATAAGTATTGCGGCTAATGATAGCCATACGGATCTGTTCCATACACTTCAGGATAGCAGTCTGCATTTCTTGTTTTAGTTGAATCACAGGTGTATCAGTGCGGCAAAAAGTAATAAGAATATGTCTGAAAGGCAGGATTGGACGACAGCATATGCTCGAATAAACTCCTTTCGCACATCAAGTTCATGCATCTGAAATCGTCCGTACAACCTGTGAGTGAAACCAGCATATTAGGCGAAAACAACAACATATCACCTTTCTGTACATTATATTCTTTATAATTGAGTATATAGTGTGCCATACCTTCCTCCACAACTATAAACGAAAACATGTCTGCAAGAACAGGGGGTATCTTACTGATATTTTTCATATCGCTTTTGGTGCAGAAACAAGCTATACTTTCCTCCCATACTTCATTAATCTGATGATACGTTATCAGCTCCGGCAGACGAATGATTCTTTCTTCCATAACCAGTAAATAATGTTTTTTCCTATTACAAATTTATATTCTGTTTCGTAATTAACCAGTTATGTTTCCAGATTTAACATACAATTACGGCAAAAAGTGCAGAACTTTGCCAGAAAGAAAATCAAACAAAAACAGATATGATAATGAGTAGAAAAAACATGATCGGGGCAGTATTGTTTGCTATACTTGTCCCACAACTATTACCTGCACAGCAACAGCAAATGACTTTGCACAATGTTTCAGGCGAAACCTTCGACGTTCCATTGCGTAAGGCACTTCCCGTCGATGCACCTCGTGTCCGATATCCTGGATTTAAACAAGAAACTCTTATCCTGAAAGCAGGAACCGTACGTCGTGAGGGAGCTATGCCTTTGCCCTGTGACATACTGCTGGAACGGGATGTTCCTATTAAATTACGCGATGGAGTAACTATCTACACCGATGTTTTCCGTCCGGTAAACGAAGAGAATTGTCCGGCTATTCTTGCCTGGAGTCCATATGGGAAAGAAATCGGGGACAAATGCTCGATGATGTCCCGATGCGTTCGGGTGTGGCAATCAGTGCCACCTCAGGGCTCGAAAAATTTGAAGGTCCTGATCCTGCTTATTGGGTAGCTCACGGATATGCTGTGGTTAATCCCGACAAACGCGGTGCATATATGTCTGAAGGCAACCTGCTTTACTGGGGACATGAAGATGCGCTTGACGGCTGCGATGTGATAGAATGGATTGCATCCCAGAAATGGTGCAATGGCAAAGTTGGCATGTCCGGCAATTCCTGGCTGACAGTGTCACAATGGTTCATTGCCGCTGAACAACCGAAGCACTTGGCTGCCATCGCTCCTTGGGAAGGTTTTTGTGATCATTTTCGCGAGTCAAGTCACAGGGGAGGAATACCCATGCCAGAATTTCCGGAAATGATAGCCGAAACATTCTCTTCTGCCCACGGAATGCTCGAGGATCAGCCACGCATGATTGTAGAACAGCCATTCATGTGCAGCTATTGGGAAGACAAGGCAGCCCGTCTGGAAAACATCACTGTCCCGGCCTATGTAGTAGCAAGTTATACTAACTCTGTACATACACATGGAACCTTTGCGGGATATCGCCGTATCTCATCGGATAAGAAATGGCTACGAGTGCACGATACCAATGAGTGGTACGATTATTATTCGCCGGAAAACGTGGAAGACTTGCGTCGTTTCTTTGATTATTACTTAAAAAACATTGACAACGGATGGGAGCAAACACCTAAAGTACGCTTGTCTGTACTTAAATCCTGGAGGTAAAAATATTGTAAACCGTGTGGAAAATGAATTCCCGTTGGCGCGTACCAAGTATACCAAGCTATATCTTTCGGCTGCCGACTCTTCACTTTCAACCAGTCTGCCGCAAAAAGAGACAATAGTTCCTACCAGTCGGAAAGCAGACAGCCGAAAGTTTACTTATCGGTTCCGTATGACAAAACCTACCGAAATAACCGGTTATATGAAACTGCACTTATGGGTATCTGCCCCCGACCATGACGATATGGATCTTGCCATCAAAGTAGAGAAACTTTCAAAAGACGGAAAGCCTTTCTTTGATCCGACAGGAGCAACTATCGCCGCTACAGGATATATGCGGGCATCCATGCGCCAGCTCGACACACTGCGTACCACAGAAGCGGAACCATATTACACATACACTACGGAACCAAAAACTGAAACCCGGCGAAATCGTTCCGCTGGAAATTGAAATATGGCCGATGGGCTGATGTTCGACAAGGATGAAATACTCCAGCTTACCGTAGAAGCCTATCGCCCTGCCGCGGCGGCCATTCCTTTCGGATCTGCAAGAATCAGCATTCCCAATGAGGGGTATACTTACCAACCGGGAAACAATGTCGATCTGGTTACACTGGGAGGCAATGAAAATCAGTGTGCCGATCCGAAAGAAGTGGTAACTTCCCCCGCTAGTCATAACGCAGGAAAGCACTGTATATATACAGGAGGACGCTACGACAGCTACCTGTATCTGCCTGTTATCCCGGAGAAACTAATACGCACAAATACTTACCTGTTATATTCTTGCCGGAAAGATTACGATTTTTCCGGCAATTTTATGAAAAAACATCAGCTTATTTTTTTCATTTTTTGTACAAACTGTTTGCTTTATTTGTACGAACTATCCTGATTTTTTGTACAAAACAGAATAAAGTTTGTACAAAAATTCAGAACTTGTCTTGATTTTTCCCAACGAAGATTTCCTTCTTTTCGTCTATATCCTTACCAGACGGTCAACAAGCC
>ENA-OQET01001147-OQET01001147.1-human-gut-metagenome-genome-assembly--contig:-NODE-1147-length-12213-cov-3.122538_pt1 | contig 12213 bp, 14 predicted proteins | sample MGYA00242800_ERZ504645 | MGnify/ENA primary metagenome ERZ504645 (study PRJEB26092, sample SAMD00036308) | human gut metagenome | host: Homo sapiens | study: EMG produced TPA metagenomics assembly of... | reverse complement strand
AATGCCAATTTTGGGCAGCTTATCAGCAACTTTGTGGATAGTGCAACTACAGCGGCAAGTAATATCATCCCCCGTGTAGAAGTCGCCCTAGACGGCGCCGCTAAGCTCGATAGAGAGCCTTGTCCCGCCCATCATGGCAGAGCTGCCAGGCCTGATTGAAACCGTCCTGCCGCAGCTGGCGCAGTCTGCCGTGAACATCGTGCAGACGCTTGTGACGGAGATCAGCACCAACGCGGCGCAGCTTATTGATTCGGCAATTCAGATTATAACCGTGCTGGGCAACGGCATCTATCAGATGCTGCCGACCGTTGCACAATCTGCCTTGCAAATCGTTTTGACGCTGGTTTCAAAGCTGAATGAAAACTTGCCGCAGATGCTTGACACTGCCGGACAAATGCTGATTGCGTTTGTAGAGGGCGTTTCGGAACACTTGCCGGACATTATGCTTGCCGCTGCATCTATCGTGGAAACCCTGCTGACCTACTTTATAGAGCATTTGCCTGACATTGTAGAAGGCGCAATGCAGATGGGCGGCGCGGTCATTGATGGCATTATTGACGGCATTTCGGCAGCTTGGGACGGCCTTGTCAGCTGGTTCAATGGTTTGTGGGACAACCTGTTCGGGAATCGCTCTGTTAATGTGGATGTCAACAGTAGTGGCACAACCGGCGGCCGTGCAGGCGGCCTTGATTATGTGCCGTATAACAACTACGTTGCAAACCTGCATCGCGGCGAGATGGTGCTGACAGCCGATGAAGCGGACAGCTACAGACGCGGTAAGGGCAGCAGCAACGGCTTTACCCTGACGCAAAATATTTACGCGGCAAAGCAGACGCCGGTTGAACTGGCAGCAAGTACAGCAGCGTATTTTCAGCGGGCGAGGTGGGCGCTGTGATGCGCGAATCGTGTCAATAAACTAAATCACCCCCGGCGGCTTGTAACCACCGGGGGGCTTTTCTGTACTTATTTTACCTATTGCGTGGCGTGTCGAAATGTGGTATCCTATTATTGCCGCTTCGGCGGTAAGGCGCTGCACAACACGGCAGGCGGTTGGCCACACTTCCCGAAAGGGGGTGAGGCAATGCCAATTACATTGACTTTCCATGTCTTCGGACTTACGGTAACGATCACTGTAAAAAGCAAGAACCGCCACCCTGCACGGTGACGGTTCTCAAATGAACTCTCTCGTCAAGGACTAACCGCTTGTCGCAGCGCCTTTTCTATAATCTATTATAGCCATACTTGGTAGTGCTGTCAAGTGCTTTGCAAGGTCGCTTTTTGACCCACGGTTTTACCCACAACACAATATAAGTGCATTTTCAGCAACTTAACTGGATTGTAAATAAGTGATGCTGTAATGATGTTTTACTTGTCTGGATTTTATTAGATTAAATGTGGTTTGCATCATAATTATAGTTCAAATCTCTCTTACTCCGCCAACAAAAACCCGCGTATCTGCGTAAGATATGCGGGTTTTTGGTTTATCTAAGCGCCCGTATACCCCGGCATTTACGACAATCCATCTATCCGTTCTTTGTGCAGGCTGCCCAAAATCCTTTGGTTCTTTTGTATTTCCCGCCAAAACTTGCATTACCGGTGGGAATCCGGTATACTTTCTTTATTACGATTATGCGGAGGTGCCTGCAATGCGTTTATTTGATGTGCTGGGTCCTGTTATGACAGGACCGTCCAGCAGCCATACAGCGGGCGCGTGCGCATTGGCAGCACGGCGCGGCGTCTTCTGGGCGAGCAGCCTGCCGAGGCCGAGATCCTGCTCTATGGCAGCTTTGCCGCCACAGGCCGTGGCCACGGCACGGATCGTGCGCTGGTGGCAGGCCTGCTGGGCATGCAGCCCGATGATGACCGCATCCCCCACAGCTTTGCACTGGCCAAGGAGGCCGGTCTGCACTTTAAGATCAGCACCGCCAACCTGCGGGGTGCGCACCCCAACACGGCCATGCTGCGACTGGTGGGTGTTTCGGGCCGCAAGTTGGAGGTCGTTGGCTCGTCTATCGGCGGCGGGCGAATCAACATCTGCCAGATCGACGGCATCACGACAAACTTCGGCGGCGATCACAATACGCTGATCGTCCACAATCAGGACACGCCCGGCCATGTAGCAGCCGTCACCACCTGCCTGAGCAGGCACGGCGTCAACATTGCCACGATGCAGCTCTACCGCTCCGCCGCCGGAGGCTATGCCGTCATGGTTCTGGAATGTGATGAGCCCATCCCCGATGAGATTGCCGGGGAGCTGCGCATTCTGCCTGGCATCGTCAAGGTCACTATATTAAATTTGTAAGGGGGCAGGCAAAATGGCATTTTCCTCCGTTCGGGATATGGTCGAGCTCTGCAAAGAGACCGGCCAGCCGCTCTATGAGGTCATTCTGGAAAGCGACCTGACCGAAAGCGGCCTGACCCGCGCCGAGAGCGAGGCCGAGATGCACCGGCTCTGGTCGGTCATGTGCGCCACCAGCGCCGGCTACTGCAGCACAGACCGCTCGATGAGCGGCTTTGCAGGCGGCGATGCAGCCAAGGTCAGCGAGGCTGCGGCCCGCGGCATACTTTACGCAGACGGCTATTTTGCGGATGTCATGGCCGAGGCGCTGAAAACCGCTGAGTGCAACGCCTGCATGAAGCGCATCGTTGCTGCGCCGACAGCGGGCAGCTGCGGTGTTCTGCCCGCTGTGCTGCTGCCTTTGTGGCGGCGCGGGCTGGCAGATGAGACCGCTATACACCGCGCACTTTACATTGCCGCCGGGTTCGGGCAGGTCGTGGCCGCCCGCGCCACGCTGGCGGGTGCCGAGGGCGGCTGTCAGGCGGAGGTCGGCGCTGCCAGCGCAATGGCTGCCGCCGCACTGGTGGACATCCGGGGCGGCACGGCCGAGCAGTGCGCCGAGGCGTTCGCCATGGCGCTCACAAATCTGGAGGGGCTTGTCTGCGACCCAGTGGCAGGCCTTGTGGAGATACCCTGCATCAAGCGCAATGTCATCGGTGCCATGAACGCCGTCTCCGCCGCCGATATGGCGCTGGCCGGTGTGGTCGGACATATCCCGGCCGATGAGGTCATTGATGCGATGGCCGAGGTCGGCAACGCGATGAGCCAAGATCTGCGCGAGACCGGCATCGGCGGCCTCGCCGGCACCCCGACCGGCCGCGCCATCTGCGAGATCGTGACGATGAACGGCAGGGAAGAGGAAGCGTAAATTTCCTCCGCAGCAAACGGACGGGCATCGACCCGGAAACGCTGCGGCCGCCACCACATTATTTCCCGGGCGGCCAATGGCTGCCCCTGCAAATATTCCTACTATTATAATAAGGAGAACTGCTTTTGAAATCAGGGCCTTGGAGCTTGTGCGCTGACCGGGAGGTCGCGCCATTGCCAAATGCTACGCGTTCCTCCCATACGGATTTTTTACCGCTTACTGTCAAAAAATTCGGGAGGACACACCCTATGAACCGTGAAAACAAGCGCAAGCAATTTCAGAACGGATATTATAAAAACCACCGCTGTGACGACACCTTTACCTGCAAGCACTGCGGGCGGGTCGTGGTGCCCATCGGGGCGGGCACACAGCACCGCAACCATTGCCCCAACTGCCTTGTCAGCCTGCATCTGGACGATGAACCCGGCGACCGCACCGCCGACTGCGGCGGACAGAGGAAAAGACCGCCCTGATGGGCGGGGAGGGAAGGCTGCGGTGAATGTTTGCGGGGCGGCAAGACTACATGGCAGGGTGAGGGCACCCCGCCTCGCCAAACGGCATCACAAACCGTAGGGCGGCATGCCCCATGCCGCCGGGGCATCGAGGACGCCGCCCCTCTGCCATGCTTTCTACGCAACTTCCCGTTTACAAATTCCGACAATGTGGTATACTGGAAGAAAAACTCTGGGAGGATTCCATCCATGAACGATATGCGTTGGGCGTCCATTGACGCCTTTGCCGAGCAAAACCGTGACAATATCCTGCGCGACATCACCCGCCTTGTTGCCGTACCCAGCGTTGAGGGTACGCCGGAGCCGGGCGCACCGTTCGGTGCCGGCCCCCGCGCTGCACTGGACAAGGCGCTGGAGATCGCCGGGGAGCTGGGCCTTGACACCTTCAATGCCGATGGCTACATCGGCTGGGCCGAGACCGGCCGCATCGCCGATGGCCAGAAGTTCATTGGCACCATCACCCACACCGATGTCGTGCCCGAGGGCAACGGCTGGGACGCCGACCCCTACACCGTCCGCGTGCGGGACGGCTGGCTGCTGGGCCGCGGCGTGGCCGATGACAAGGGCCCGAGCATCCTCTGCCTGTATGCGCTGAAATACCTCAAGGACAGCGGCATTGAGCTGAAATACCCCGTGCGCGCCCTGCTGGGCACCAACGAGGAGACCAACATGCACGATGTAGACTACTACGCCGAGCATTACCCGATGCCCGCCTTCTGCTTTACCCCCGATGCCGAGTTCCCGGTCTGCAACGGCGAGAAGGGCGGCTTCAACGGCGAGATCGTCAGCCCCCGCTTTGAGAACAGCATCATCACCGCCTTTGAGGGCGGCGTGGCCCACAACGCCGTGCCTGACCGCGCAGCCTGCACCGTGCAGGTGGCCGCAGGCGCACTGGTTCCCTGTGAGGGCGTGACCTTTGAGGCAGGGGAGGGCGGTGCCACCGTCATCCGCGGCTGGGGCAAGAGCGGCCATGCCGCCATGCCCGAGGGTACCGTCAACGCCATCGGCCTGATCGTTGACTGCCTGCTCAAGAGCGGCGTCTGCACCCCGCAGGAGGAGGCCTACCTGCAGGTGCTGCATACGCTGCACGCCTCCACGGACGGCACTGCGCTGGGCATTGCCGCCGATGACGGCCTGTTTGACCCGCTGACGATCATCGGCGGCACGATCGAGATGAAGGACGGCATCATCCGCCAGAGCTTCGACTGCCGCTATCCCACCAACACCGATCCCGAGAAGATGACCGCCGCCATGGAGAAGATCTGCGGCGCGGCCGCCCGCATCGAGAATGTGACGAGCCGCGTGCCGTTTTATATTGATGCCGACAGCCCGGCCATCCAGACCCTGATCAACACCTACAACGATGTGACCGGCGAGGGCAAGACCCCCTTCACGATGGCGGCGGCACCTACGCGTGCCACTTCCCGTATGCCGTCAGCTTCGGCCCCGAGCACACCGACATTGCCATCCCCGGACTTTGCCGGCCCCATGCACGGCGCCAACGAGGGCACCCCGTTTGAGAAGCTCATCGAGGCCCTCAAGATCTATATCCTGGCCCCTGCTCCGCCTGCAGGAGATCGAGCTGTAAGTCACAGCCCGGCAGTTTCGCTGCCGGGCTTTTTTCTTTGTCGGATTGTTAATTTTTATACAGCAGTTCAATTCTGCATCGGTTGCGAAAATTGTTGCAATTCTTGCGGGTTCGGCATAAAACTGCCGCCTGCTTGCTTGACTTGACCTTGAAAAAATGGTACAATATATCTGTATTGTTATCCACCCGGGCAGGGGAGCAGACAACGCCTGCCCGGGCGAGAATCAAAGGTCATCGCCGCACGATTCCCGCCGTATCGGCAGTCAGAATGGTGCGGCAATGCCAAAAAGAGAAATGGGGGAAATCAGATTGTTCAAATCCCTAAAGCGCTCTGCCAAGGGTGCCGCTGTGCCGCATGTGAAGGCTACAGCCGGGCTGCCGACCGTCAAGATGCCGGTGCCTGAGCATGTTGTCATTCCCATGTCGATGCATATCGGCGCACCCGCAGAGCCTGTCGTCAAAAAGGGCGACACCGTCATGGTCGGTACCGTGATCGGCAAGGCCGGCGGCTTTGTGTCCGCCAATGTCTACTCCAGCGTGTCCGGCACTGTGCAGGACATTGCCCCGCTGCGCATGGTCAACGGCGCAATGGCAACGGCCGTTGCCATCAAGACCGATGGCGCGCAGACGGTAGACCCCGCCTGCGTGCCGCCTGTTGTCACCGACAAGGCAAGCCTTCTGGCCGCCGTGCAGGCCTGCGGTCTGGTCGGTGTCGGCGGTGCCGGCTTCCCGACGCATGTCAAGCTGGCGGCCAACACCATCGACACGCTGCTCATCAACGCAGCCGAGTGCGAGCCCTACCTGACCACCGACTGCCGCGAGATGCTGGAGTGCAGCGACACCATCATCTCCGGCATCGCCGCGGTTATGAAGTACTGCGAGATCCCGCACTGCATCATCGGCATTGAGCGCAACAAGCCTGAGTGCATCGACCTGCTCTGCTCGCTAACCCGCGAGATGAAGGGCGTCGAGGTCAAGGGCCTGCCGATGCGCTACCCGCAGGGTGCCGAGAAAACGCTGGTCGAGACCTGCACAGGCCGCGAGGTGCCGCAGTTCGGCCCCTCCGGCAAGCCGGGTCTGCCCGCCGATGTGGGCTGCGTCATCATGAATGTGACGAGCGTGTCTACCTTAGGCAAGTTCCTCAAGACCGGCATCCCGCTGGTGACGAAGCGCGTCACCGTGGAGGGCGATGCCATCGCCAAACCCCAGAACATCGAGGTCCCCATCGGCACGCTCTACCGCGATGTCATCGAGGCCTGCGGCGGTGTCAAGGAGGGTGTCGAGCTGGGCAAGATCATCTTCGGCGGCCCCATGATGGGCGGTGCCGCCCCCAGCGCGGACTTCCCGGTCCTGAAGCAGAACAACGGCCTGCTGCTGTTCAGCAAGGCCGCCGCCACCCTGCCTGAGCCGTCGGCCTGCATCCGCTGCGGCCGCTGCATCGAGGCTTGCCCCATGGGTCTGGAGCCCGTGGTTATTGCGCAGGACTTTGCCAACAAGGATTTTGATGCGCTGAAGGCACGCTGCGTGGATCTCTGCGTAGCCTGCGGCAGCTGCACCTACGCCTGCCCGGCCAAGCGCCCCGTCAGCCAGACGATGGGCCTTGCCAAGGGCTGGTATATGGCCGAGCTGCGGAAAGGAGGCAAATAACCGATGGAAGATCGTCTGATCGTTACCGCCTCGCCGCACATCCGCGAAGCAACCACCGCCCGCGGGCTGATGGGCAATGTTGTCATTGCGCTGCTGCCCGCCGTGCTGGCTGCCGGGCTGATCTTCGGCGTGCAGGCTCTTGTGCTGGTGGCTGTGACCACCCTGGCCTGTGTGGCGTTTGAATACTTATATGAAATGCTGCTGAAAAAGCCGAACACGGCGGGGGATCTGTCTGCCGTTGTCACCGGCATCATTCTGGCACTGAACATGCCCGTGGGCATGCCGCTCTGGATCGCCGTGGTCGGTGCCTTTGTGGCCATCATCATCACGAAGCAGCTCTTCGGCGGCCTTGGCTACAACTTTGCCAACCCCGCGCTGGTGGGCCGTATCGTGCTGTTCCTCGGCTTTACCTCCCGCATGACCGCCTATGTCTCACCCCGACATGGCCGTTGATGCGCTGGCCTCCGCCACGCCGCTGGCCGTGGCCGACAAGACCAGCCTGAACCTGCTGGACCTCTTCCTCGGCTTCCACGGCGGCATGATGGGCGAGGTCTGCGTGCTGGCGATCCTGCTGGGCTTTGCCTATCTGGTTGCCACCAAGACCATTCAGACCACTGTCCCCGTCACCATCGTGGCCACCGTCTTTGTGCTGACCGCGCTGAACACCGGCAGTGCCTACACCGCCCTGATCGAGTGCATGTCCGGCGGCCTTTTGTTCGGTGCCGTCTTTATGGCGACCGACTATGTGACCTGCCCCTTCACCACAAAGGGCAAGCTGTTCTACGGCGTCTTTATCGGTCTCATCACCTTCCTGATCCGCCACTTCGGCTCGATGAATGAGGGCATGAGCTACGCCATCCTGCTGGGCAACCTGATGACCCCGTGGTTCAACGCCTGGGGCCACCAGACCCCGCTGGGCTACAAAAAGCCCAAAAAGGCCAAGAAAGGCGGTGCTGAATAATGGCTGAAAATCAGAATACCGAGAAGCAGAGCGCCTTCAAGGAGCTTGTGCTGCCCGTTATCGTGCTGGTCGTTATCTGTCTGGTCTGCAGCGCGCTGCTGGCTGTGCTGAACGATGTCACCGCCCCCATCATCGAGGCGAACAACCACGCCGAGACGCTGGCCGCCTATGTCTCCGTCCTGCCCGAGGGCACCGTCACCGATGACATGACTGAGGTCGAGGACCTGACCACCGATGGTGTGGAGGGTGCTGTCACGACCTCCGCCGGTGCGGTTGCGGTCAAGGCCGCTGCGTCCGGCTACTCCGGCAAGGCTGTCACCGTCTATGTCGCCTTCGACACCGAGGGTGCGATCTCCGCCATCTCGATCGACGGCTCCACCCAGACCACCGGCATCGGCTCCAAGGTCTCCGGCGATTCCTTCGCCTCCGGCTTTATCGGCTGGAACGGGGGAGAGGTTGCCTCCGGCAGCCCCGTGGACAGCATCGCCGGTGCGACCTACTCCAGCAACGGCGCGTTCAACGCCATCAATGCAGCCATCGACTGCTACAATAACGAGATCAAGGGGGTGCAGTAACGATGAACGAAAAACCGAGCAAGTGGAAGGTTTTTACGGCCGGTATCATCCGTGAAAACCCCGTTCTGCGTCTGGTGCTGGGCTGCTGCTCCGCACTGGCCGTCACCACCACCGTTTCCGGCGCCGTGGGCATGGGTCTGGCCATGACCTTTGTTCTGGTCTGCTCCAACATTGTTATCTCGGCACTGCGCAAGGTCATCCCGGCCAAGGTGCATCTGCCGTGCTACATCGTCATCATCGCCACCTTCGTCACCGTTGTGCAGATGGTGCTGCAGGCGTTCATCCCCGACCTGTATAAGGCGCTGGGCGTCTATCTGGCGCTGATCGTTGTCAACTGCATCATTCTCGGCCGTGCCGAGATGTTCGCCTGCAAAAACACCGTAGCGGACTCCGCGCTGGACGGTCTGGGCATGGGCATCGGCTACATCCTGACCATGCTGCTCATGTCCTCCATCCGTGAGATCATCGGCAGCGGCACATGGATGGGCATCACCATCATCCCCGAGAGCGTTGACCGCATGACCGTCATGAACTCCGCCCCGGGCGGCTTCTTCGTGTTCGGCTGCCTGATGGCCGGCTGTGTCTGGCTGGAGCGCAAGCTGAACAAGCCCATTGAGCGCAAGAGCTGCGGCGATGTTATGCTGGAAAAAATTGACGCCGCGAAAGAAGAACAGAAGGAGGGTGCCGCACAATGACTTCTCATATCGCAACATTTGCCACCATCTTCTTCAGCATGATCCTCGTCAACAACTATGTGCTGGTGCAGTTCCTCGGCATCTGCCCGTTCTTGGGTGTCTCCAAAAAGCTGGATTCCTCCGTGGGCATGGGCGCCGCCGTTATTGTTGTCATGGTCATTGCCACGGCCGTGACCTTCCCGCTGCAGATCTTCCTGCTGGATGCCTATGATCTGGGCTATCTGCAGACCATCATCTTTATCCTCGTCATTGCCGTCCTCGTGCAGCTTATCGAGATCACGCTGCGCAAGTATATCCCGGCCCTCTACCAGAGTCTGGGCGTCTACCTGCCGCTGATCACTACCAACTGCTGTGTGCTGGGCGTCACCATTCTGGCTGTGCAGGACTACTCCTCCGTTGTCGCTGAGTACGGCTTCGGCCTTGCCTTTGCCGAGGCCCTGATCTGCTCCGCCGGTGCCGGTGTCGGCTTCCTCGTTGCCATGCTGCTGTTCTGCGGCGTGCGTTCCCGTGTCGAGAACTCCAACCCGCCGGAGAGCTTCAAGGGCCTGCCCATCACGCTGGTTTCCGCCGCCATCACCTCCCTGAGCTTTATGGGCTTCGGTGGTCTGGTCGAAAACATCATCAACGCGATATTCTGAGAAAGGGGGAATAAAGAGAATGAACCCGATCGTATTTGCTATCGTTGTCGTGGTGGTGCTGGGTTTGGCCGGCGGCGTGATCCTTGTGCTGGCCTCCAAATTCATGGCCGTGTATGAGGATCCGCGCATTGCGCAGGTTGCAGAGTGTCTGGCCGGTGCCAACTGCGGCGGCTGCGGCTACGCCGGCTGTGCCGACTACGCCAAGGCCATTGTTGAGGACGGCGCCCCCACCTTCAAGTGTGCGCCGGGCGGCGATAAGGCCACCGATGCCATCAACACCATCATGGGCAATGCCACCGATGACCGCCCCAGCCTGCGCGCCACCGTGATCTGCGCAGGCGGCGAGAACTGCGGCACCCGCTTTGACTATCAGGGCATCCAGACCTGCGCTGCTGCCAACGGCATTGCCGGCGGTCCCAGCGCCTGTGCCTATGGGTGTCTGGGTCTGGGTGACTGCACCCGCGCCTGCAAGTTTGACGCCATCCATGTCATCAACGGCGTGGCGGTCGTTGACCGCGAAAAATGCACCGGCTGCACAGCCTGCACCGTTGTCTGCCCGCGCCATGTCATCCAGATGAAGCCCATCGCCCCGCAGCCTGCGGTCAAATGCTCCAACAAGGACAAGGGCGTTCTGGTCAACAAGACCTGCAAGGTCGGCTGCATCGCCTGCGGCCTCTGTGTGCGCAACTGCCCGAATGAGGCCATCTTCCTGAAGGACAATGTGGCCGCCATCGACTACACCAAGTGCAACGGCTGCGGCACCTGCGTTTCCAAGTGCCCGAAGAAGGCCATCCAGTGGGTCGAGGGTACCCCGCGCCCCATTGACGCCCCCGTGCCTGAGCACGAAGTCTTAAAGACCCGCGTATAAGCTAGGGTAAGCATCCCCGCGCTCCCCGCCGATAAGGCGGGGAGCTTTTTGTTTTACCAGTGCTTTCATCCAGCTCTGTAGGGAGGGGTCAAGACCCCTCCCTACAAACCATATTGCAGGGGACGGCACCCCCGACGCCCTACAAATGCCGCCCAATAAAAATTTTCTCAAATTATTTTTGAAAAGACCGAGACAAATTCCTAAAAAATATGCTATACTATGCTTGAGATAACAACCGGAAACCGTATTAATCAGGAGGTTTGCAGCTATGGAAATCACCAAAGATATTTTGTATGTCGGCGTCAACGACCACCTTGTTGACCTGTTTGAGAGCCAGTACGATGTGCCCAACGGCATGGCGTACAACTCGTACCTGATCTGCGATGAAAAGGTCGCCGTGATGGACAGCGTGGACGCCCATTTTACCGACGAGTGGATCACCAAGATCGCCGCTGCACTGGGCGAGCGCGCGCCCGACTATTTTATCGTGCAGCACATGGAGCCTGACCACTCCGGCTCGGTGGCCGCCTTTGCGCAGGCCTACCCGGAGACCACGATCGTTGCCTCTGCGCAGGCCTTCAACATGATGAAGGCCTACTTCGGCACCGACTATGCCGACCGCCGCATCGTTGTCAAGGAGGGGGACACCCTGCCGCTGGGCCGCCACACCCTGCATTTTGTCACTGCCCCGATGGTCCACTGGCCCGAGGTCATCATGACCTACGATGATGCCGACAAGGTACTGTTCAGCGCGGACGCTTTCGGCAAGTTCGGTGCGCTTGATGTGGAGGAGCCGTGGCTGCCCGAGGCCCGCCGCTACTTCATCGGCATCGTGGGCAAGTACGGCGTGCAGGTGCAGGCCGTGCTGAAAAAGGCCGCCGGCCTTGACATTGAGACCGTCTGCAGCCTGCACGGCCCCGTCCTGCACAAGGAGCAGCTGGGCGATGTGCTGGCCGCCTACGACACATGGAGCGCCTACCGCCCCGAGACGGAGGGCGTGCTGGTGGCCTACAGCAGCATCTACGGCCACACCGCTGAGGCCGCTGCCCGGCTGGCCGAGCGCTGCGCGCCAAGGGCGTTGAGACTGTCTCGATGGATCTGGCGCGCTGCGATATGGCCGAGGCCGTGGCGCAGGCGTTCCGCTTCAGCAAGCTGGTACTGGCCACGCCTACCTACAATGCCGATGTATTCCCCTTCATGAAGGACTTCATCAACCACCTGACCGAGCGCAACTACCAGAACCGCACCGTTGCCTTCATCGAGAACGGTTCTTGGGCACCGATGGCCGCCAAGGTCATGCGCAAAATGCTCGAGAACAGCAAGGCCCTGACCTTTGCCGACACCACCGTCACCGTCAAGGGTGCCCTGAACGATGCCTCCGAGGCTCAGATCGCCGCTTTGGCCGATGAGCTGAGCAAGTAACCCCTATACAAAAGCGCGCGCCCCAAACCGCCTTCTTCGCGGTCTGGGGCGCGCTTTTCTTTGCCGTGTACACAGGCCGGAGAAAAAAGCCGCGCCCTGTG
>ENA-OQET01001144-OQET01001144.1-human-gut-metagenome-genome-assembly--contig:-NODE-1144-length-12227-cov-3.258264_pt1 | contig 12227 bp, 15 predicted proteins | sample MGYA00242800_ERZ504645 | MGnify/ENA primary metagenome ERZ504645 (study PRJEB26092, sample SAMD00036308) | human gut metagenome | host: Homo sapiens | study: EMG produced TPA metagenomics assembly of... | reverse complement strand
TAAATGCAATTGATTTGTTCTTGGGTAAAGAAAAAATATAATGAACATGTTTTAACGTTGCAGTGGTATTGGGACTATATAAGTAGATGTGGCAATGCAGCAGGTAAGCAACAAAAACATAGGAAAAACCTTATTTTATAAGGTTTCAAAGTTCTCAAAACGTTAATTGTTTATGTTGTAAAAAAAATCAAAAAAGAACATAAAAGGAAAGAAGGGATGTTTTTGGCACCAAATGTAATTATACTGATCATCATGGGTGTTGTTTTGATGGTATAGGTGATCTTTTGCGGGATCTGTTTTATCCGGCATAGCAAAGATGTCATTGTTTCGCAAGATTTTGTTGCACATGTACAGTGTGAAACGTGTGGCACACATTACGATGTCGATGCTTCAGAATTTACAAAAACCCATTTTTCAAAACACCGAAGCGTAACGAAAACCAAGGTTGAGAAAGGGGCCTTGGTTAATCGTCCTCATTATAATTATTATGCCAAAAAGCTTCACTGTCCAAAGTGCGGTAAAAAACAATACGCCCAAGTCCTCAATGTCAATGAGATCAACCGCATGACAGAAAAGTTCATGCTTCGATTGGGGCTTCGCTGGTTGATTATCATGGCGATTGGCGGTGCCATGATTTTGGCAACCGCATCGATCCCATTGCATTTTGTCGATCAGGCAAGAAAACAAAATATCGAAGATCTAAAAGAGCAACGGTATGACCAGTTTAAAGAACGATATGAGGTTTAATTTCTTCAAGATACTTTTAATATTGTTGTCCATATTACAAGGTATTATAAAGAATGATGTTTACAGGATCCATTTTAAAACTTTATTCTTTTTATTATGTATGAGAATTATATGCTTTTTTGCGTTGTTTAGAATTCAAAATTCTCATTTCCTTGCGATATTTTGATATTGTTCTTCTAGAAACAAAGAGTTCCAGATCTTTTAGTTGTTCTACAATTTCTTCATCTTGTAATGGAGCATTAGGATCTTCATTTTCTATTAGATATAATAATGCTTTTTGTATGGAATCTCTTGAGGTTCCTTCTTTTGTTTTGGAAGTAAAAAGGCTTCTAAAAGGATAAACTTGGTTTTGATACAGATAATATTTACTGTTCACAGTTCTTGAAATCGTTGATTCACTCAGACTGGTTGACTTAGCTAATTCTTTAAGGGTGAGAGGTTTTAATTCGTCACTATACAAAAAATATCCTTTTTGTTTATTTATGATTTCATTGGCAACGACTAATAATGTTTTATTTCGCTTATTTAAACTATCAATAGTGAATTTAGCTTGATTTAGATATTGCTTTAATTCTGGATCAATGATCTTTTCTTGTGGCTTGATATATTTAACATCTCCAATTTCTTTTGGTTCGATTATGATATCTCCATCTTCTATCTTGATTTCTACATCAGGTAAGATCCATTGTGTTTTTTGTGTGGTGTACATGTTGCAAGGATAAGGATTACATTTTCTTATTTCTAACAAAATATTTTCTACTTGATCAAAAGAAAGATTCATTTGTTTGCATATGGAAGAAAGATCGTTGTTCAATAGTTCATTTTGGTAGTTTTTTAATAGTTTTAGAGCTGGAGTTTGATTGTTTCTAGATAGTTGGATGTAGAGGCTATCAATACTGTTTTTTGCAGCTACACCACATGGTTCAAATGTTTGGATCAAGTTTAGATTCTGTATAAATTTATCTTCAGGAACATGAAGGTCATTGCAAGCTTGCTCTATAGGAATGTTAAAAAAACCATTTTCATCAAGGGATTCAATAATATAAGAAGTAATAGCTGAATCATATTTTCTATTACATGTATGCAGTTGAAAATATAACTCATCTTTTAAAACAGGAGCTGTAGAAATATTATTCATTAAAAGTTCATGAATGTCTTCATTGGGATTAAATTCGATAAAAGGATTTCTATCTGCCAGCTGGCGAATATGATCTATTATTTTTTCAGAGCTCATATTTAAGATTTCTAAGTGATTCTTCATAGAAGTGCTTAAATGGAGAGTTTGTTTTAAAGTTGGTTGAAGTTTTAAGTTGGTCTTCATGATATATTCCCTTTATTCCGTCTTAAATTGATTATATTTCTATCAAATAGATCTGACAAGTCGCTAAAGGAAATTAATGATGTTGTAATTATATAAATATTTCTTTCGATTTAAAATTAGTATATGATATAAAACGTAAAGGGAGTGGATGATCATGGAAGAAAAGCTGTTGAAATATATAGACCAAAATTGTCAAAATGAAGACTTTGAAAAAAATACATTGGATCAAATTAGTGAAAAATTCCAAATTGGACGTAATCAATGTGCACTTTTATTAAAAAGCCTCATAAATCGAAAAAAAATTGACAAGGATCGAAGAAAAACCTTATAAATATCTGACAACAGAATACCTTCATAAAAAAGGAAAATCTATGGTTGAAACAAGCTATTCTTCATTAGAAACAGCGCTTCAAAAACAAGAATTGCATGATTTTGAAAAACTGGTAGGGCCATGAACAATCACTTAGAGAAATTGTAAAACAATGTAAGGCAACGATTGCTTATCCGCCGGAAGGCTTACCCTTGTTGTTATATGGAGCAACCGGAACAGGGAAAAGTTATATTGCTCAATTAACGTATGAATGGGCTAAAAATAATAATATAATTAAAGGCAGATTTGTTACAGTAAACTGTAGTGAATATGCCAATAATCCTGAATTGTTAACGGCAAACTTGTTTGGACATGTAAAAGGAGCTTTTACCGGTGCGGATAAAGATAATGCCGGGCTGATCGCATTAGCTGATCAGGGAGTATTATTTTTAGATGAAGTTCATGAATTGAAATCTGAATGTCAGGAAAAATTATTTCTCTTCATGGATAAGGGAATTTATCATAGGGTAGGAGATAATGATAAATGGTATAAATCAAAAGTTCGATTGATTTTTGCGACAACAGAAAACCCTGAAAATGTTCTTCTTAAAACTTTGCTCAGACGTATACCTATGACAATAACGATACCTTCAATGGGTCAAAGAAGCGTTCAGGAAAAAATCGAATTGATCTATAAATTATTTCGTGATGAGGAACAGAGATTGCAATGCAAGATAAAAATGAGCAATAAAGTATATAACACTTTATTATCGCGTAAATTAGCAGGAAATATTGGTGAACTAAAGAGCATCATACAATCATGCTGTGTCAATTCCTTGTTTGATAGAGAAGGAAACAATTTATTGATACATCTTTCAAGTTTGCCTTCGCATGTTCTTACAAAACTTTATGAAAATCCTAAAACATTACAAGATACAGAAGAATACGTTTCAGTGGATGATCTTCAAATGTTTTATAGTCATGATAAGGAAATCATTCAGTTAAATGATGAAATCATTCAAACGTATCAAACATATCGCAAAGAACGCGATATTGGGAAATTGGTGAATACGGGCAAACAGATCGTTCAAAATTATTTTGATAATTTGATATTTAGAAAAAAAGAAACACCACAAATTGAATATTATAAAAGAGGTGTTCAAAGAATCTTTGATATGATTGAAAGCCGATATGGCATCAAGCTAACAAATAATGATATCTTGGCCATTGCCTGTTATCTAGAAGAATTGAATCTTGATTATCATGATTTTCGAAAATGGAGTCTTCAACATGAAGAAGATTGTGAAGATCTCAATCAACTTTTAGAATCGGAATTTTTCCGCGCTGCCAATATTTCTTTAGAAATATGTACGTATTTGAAATCTTATTTAGAAATGGAAGTTTATCCAATCGTTGTTTGTCTGTTTATTTTTTATGTCTATAATCTTCAGTCGGATCAAAGGCTCCAACAAAAAGCTTGTGTAGTGTTGGCTCATGGATTCTCTACCGCAAGCAGTATCGCTAATGCAGCCAATCACTTTTTAGGGGAATATATATTTGATGCGATCGATATGCCTTTACATGTTGATACAGCTACTATGGTCGAAAAACTAAAGATTTATTTAGGCAGACTTGAGAAAATCAAAGAATTATATCTTTTGGTCGACATGGGAAGTTTGGAGGAAATATATAAAGGATTGAATTTAGAAAAAATGAGTATAGGTATACTCAATAATGCAAGTACTCCTATGGCTTTGGAAATTGGAAATGGTGTTCGTATGAACATACCGATGGAAGAACTATTAAAAAATACGATTTCTAATGTAAAAGCTAGTTTGATGTACCATATTGAAAAGAATCAAGATAAACTTCCTTTGATTCTATGTTCTTGTGCTAGTGGCTATGATACAGCTAGAAAATTAAAATCTACGATCGAAGATTCGATACCGGAACAATGTCATATTGAAGTACAGATCTATAATTATAATGAACTGTTATCTCAAGGAGCAAAAGCTTCTGTCTTTGAACAGTATAATGTACTTTGTGTCATTGGTACTTTAGATCCCAACATAGAAGAAATCAAGTTTATAGGTATTGAAGATTTGATCTTGGGCAATTCAGACAATAAACTAGATGAGTATTTCAATGAATATCTAGATGAAACATATCTTCAGGAATTTAATCGAAACATATTACGTAAATTTTTCATTATCAAACATTATGAGTCATTTAACGATATTGAATCCAAATAAATTATTGGAGCAAGTTGCCGATGCTATAGATCAGTTACAAACTCTTTTAAAGATTAAATTGTCAAATCGTGCTTGCTTTTGGCTTATATGTACATATAAGTTGTCTGATCGAACGACTTGATTTTGTTTAGAGGGAATGAATCTTATCTTGAATGTTTGGATTTTCAAAAAGAGCATCCAGACTTTATTAATTATATGAAGCGATCATTCAAGAAAGTTGAAGTAATTTTTATGGATGTTTCGATTCCAGTAGAAGGAAATTACATATATTTTAATAAATTATGATAAAGAACAATTTAATGGCATAAAGATTGATTTGATTATTTCAACATCTTTTTTAAAATTTTTCTCTATGGCACGAAAATTGCTTGATATATAGGTGAAACGTTACAGGAGAAAGGAGGGAAACAATTGTGTAGGATTATATTTGACCTCACATGGGGATTTGTCTAAAGGAATGAAAAATTCAGTGAATATGTTGGCAGGTTCTTTATCGGATAAAGTAGAAACATATAGCTTGTATCCAGGAGAAAGCCCAACGATTATTACCAGAAATTGCTAAAAGAAATTCCTAATAGTGATGAGCAAGTAATAATTTTGTGTGATATCAAGGGAGGAAGTGTTCACACGACTTTGGCCCAGCTAACACAACTTAATAACGTTATTGTTTTATCCGGGATGAATCTGGGTATGGCATTGGATATCGTGCTCAGATATCAGGAAGGTATTCCTAGTGAAGATTACGAAGAATTATTGGATAGTTTTCGAGAAGGAATTACTTTATTGACAAATTTAGTTAGTGATACAGATGAAGATTTCTAAAGGAGAGGAATATGATCAAATTATTTAGGGTAGATCACAGACTATTGCATGGACAAGTTGCATTTTCATGGACAAGTGCGTTAGGCGCAGACTGTATCTTGATTGCCAATGATGCTGTTATGAAAGATGATCTTAGAAAAACTTCTATCAAACTGGCTAAACCTGCAGGTGTTAAGCTTGTTATCAAAAATGTAGATGATTCTATTCAAGCCATTAACAGTGGTGTTACTGATAAATACAAATTATTTATCGTAGTAGAAAGCATAGCGGATGCTTACAAACTTGCAGAGAATTGCAGTCAGATCAAATCATTAAATCTAGGGGGAACAAAACCTAGAGAAGGAACAAGAAATGTTTCTAAAGCAATCAATGTTACTAAAGAAGAGGAACAGATGATCAAAGAATTGATCGATAAAGGAATTGATGTAGAAATTCGTATGGTTCCAAATGATACAAGCATTGATGCAAAAACAGTCATTGAATAGAAAAGAGGTGTAAGTAATGGTTGTTCAGGCGATTTTATTAGGATGTATAGCATTTATCGGAAAATGTGATTTGGCTTTAGGAGATTGCTTGATTCAAAAGCCAATCGTTTTAGGACCATTGGTTGGTCTTGTGTTAGGGGATGTAGAAAGTGGAATTACAATTGGCGCTTTCCTAGAATTGGCTTTTATTGGTTCTCAATCTATAGGAGCTTTTATTCCGCCAAATGTTATTGTTGGTGGTGTATTGGGTACAGCCTTTGCGATCACAACAGGTCGTGGAGCTGAAGTTGCTGTTACGTTGGCGTATCCAATTGCTTTATTGGCAAGTGTGATTGATAATTTTATTTTCACAACGGTTCGTCCAATGCTAGGACGTTTAGCTGATAGTTATGCTGAAAAAGGGAATGCAAAAGCTGTTGGTATGGTACATATGGGAGCTGGTTTCTTGACATGTACGATCTTAGCAGTGCTTGTAGCTGCCGGATTCTTATTGGGAAGTACTGCAATTGAGAATGTTGTGAATTCTATTCCAGAAGTAATTACCAATGGATTAACAATTGCTACGGGATTATTGCCTGCACTAGGATTTGCAATGTTGGCACAGATGATCATGAATAAGAAAGTTATCGCATTCTTTTTCCTAGGTTTCTTGTTATCTGCTTATCTGGGAGTACCAGTAGTAGGTATTGCCGCCTTTGGTGTATTGGCCGCATTGATCAAAGTTGATTTTAAAGAATCTGCACAGGTTGCAGTAGAAAATGGAGGAGACGATGATGACTTCTAAAAATAATGAAACAGGATTGATCACTAGAAAAGATATAATGAAGATGTTCTGGAGATCATTTACGATTCAGTTCTCATGGCATTATGAACGTCAAATGCATATGGGATTTGAATATATGATGCTTCCTACGATCAAGAAGTTATATAAAGATGATCCAGAAAGATTAAAAGATGCTATGCAGCGTCATATGGAATTCTTTAATACAAATATGTATATTAGTACTTTCATTGGTGGTATTACCATGGCAATGGAAGAAATGAATGCCAAGGATAAAGATTTTGATACATCTTCTATCAGTGCTGTCAAGGTTGCTTTGATGGGGCCTTTAGCTGGAATCGGAGATTCATTGTTCTTAGGAACTTTGAGAATTTTGGCAGTAGGTATTGGTACTTCTATCGCGATGCAAGGCAGCATTTTAGGAGCAATCTTATTCTTGTTGGTATTTAATGTTCCTGCTATGCTAGTTCGTTATATCGGCGCCTTTAAAGGATATGAAATTGGTGCTAATTATTTGAATAAGATCCAAGAATCTGGATTGATGGAAAAGTTCATGTATGCTGCATCGATCATTGGAGTTATGGTTATCGGTGGAATGACAAATGAACTCGTCGTTGTATCAACACCGCTGACCATTGGTACTGGTGAAGGAGCTGTTGCAATCCAGGGAGTATTAGATGGTTTGATGCCAGGAATGCTAAGCTTGGCTGCTTTAGGTGTTTACTACAAATTATTAAATAAAAAAGTGAATGTCATTGTAATTCTTTTAGGAACGGTTGTATTTGGTATTCTTTGTTCTTGGTTAGGTATTCTGGGGTAGATAATATGATCATAGATATGCATGCTCATCCTTGGTTGATGAATGAAGCATTTAAAACTTCACAAGCAATAGAAATCAGTAAAAAAGAAATGGGATGGGGATTGATGTCTGGCCATGACATGCAAATGACCAGAATAGAACTTAAGGATGCTAAAGTTGATAAAATGGTGCTGTTGCCACTTGATCTAACAACAACTCGTAAGGTTCAAATTCCAGATAATGAAACAATATATAAACTTGTACAAGATAATCAGGATATCTTTATTGGATTTGCAAGTGTGGATCCGTATCGCAAAGATAGAATGATAGAATTAGAAAAAGCTTTTGATCAATATCATTTGAGTGGATTAAAGCTGAATCCTTCTAAACAACATTTTTATCCTTCAGATCCTATGATGAATGAAATTTACGAATATTGTATCAAAAAGAATAAGCCGATTGTCTTTCATTCAGGTATGTCATGGGAAAGTGATGCACCAATGAAATACGCTAAACCTTTAGAGTTTGAAGAAGTGGCAATTCGATATCCGGAATTACGATTTAGTTTAGCACATTTTGGATGGCCTTGGATCCATGAAACAGCAGCACTGCTTCTTAAATATCCGAATGTATATGCAGATACGGCAATGTTGTATATGGATTCGCCTAGAAAGTTCATGAAAGATATATTTGAAAATCAGTTAGGCTCTTTATGGTTGGAAAATAATTTAAAAGATAAAGTTATGTTTGGTTCTAACAGTCCACGTTTTAAACCAAGAAGAATCAAATATGGACTTGATCAATTGAATTTAAGAGATGCTACCCGATCAAAGATCATGGGAGAAAATGCTTTGAGATTTCTTGGAATGGAAGAGTGAGTATGGTTAAAACGTTTAAAGAAAAAGTTATCACACATAAAGAATTTGAAATTATTCCTATTACTGAACTAGTTAGAAAATGTATCAGCCAATCCGGGATTACAGAAGGTTTGGTCTTTGTTATAACAGCGCATACTTCCTCTGGAATCATGGTCAATGAGAATCTTCCTTGTTTGATGACGGACATTGAAGAGACATTGGAAAGACTTGTTCCACTTGATCATGACTATGCTCATTCTCACTTTCTGTTGAGTTATGGAGCAACAGGGGGCAATGCTCCCGGGCATTTAAAATCGATGCTTTGCGGTAATCATACGGTTATGGTCATAGAAAATGGAAAGTTAGAATGCGGCAAAGCACAAGATGTATATTTTGCAGAGTTTGATGGACCACAAACAAGAAATATATTTATACAAATTCAAGGTGAATAGTAGAATAAGAAAGGTAGAAAACTATGTTAAATTTTGATGAAAATAGAGTTCGTACAGAACACACAAATGGAGTAAATCTAGTACCAGAAGTAGAGAAGATCGTTGATAAGATCTGTAAAGAAGGATATTCAAATATCTTCTTGTTTGGAATTGGAGGAACATTGTTATATGCTGGGCAGATCATGCATACAGCAAAACAATTAGGCTGTACTTTACCAATCTATTTGGAAAATGCTCAGACTTTATGTATGAAGGAAATGCTAACTTCAACAAAGATTCTGTTGTTGTTATCGCATCTCTTTCAGGACATACTGTAGAAGTAGAAGCAGCGGTTGACAAAGCACATGAAGTTGGGGCCCGAGTTATTGGTTATGTAGAAAAGCTAGGTACACCATTAGCAGAAAAAGTCGATTATTTAGTTAATACTTTTGGTGGAGAATATTACTGGTGGTATACTGTTGTTCTTCGCTTCATGAAAAATGCAGGACAATTTGATAAATATGACAAATTCTATTCTGAATTAAAGAATATGCCAGAAAATGTTGTACAAATCTATAAAGATGCAGATCCAATGATGAAGGAATATGCTGAAAAATATTGTGATGAACCATTAACATATTTGATTGGTTCAGGAAACTTGGAAGATTGGGCTGTATGTTATGGAATGTGTATCATGGAAGAAATGCAATGGATGAGAACAAGACCAATCTCAGCAGCAAACTTCTTCCACGGAACTTTGGAAGTTATTGAAAGAGATATTCCGGTTATTTTGATCAAGGGAGAAGATAAGACACGTCCAGAAATGGATCGTGCTGAAAAGTTTGTTCATCGTGTTAGTGCTAAAGTTACTACATTTGATACAAAAGACTTTAAGTTGAACGGTATCAGTGATGAATTTAGAGGAATGTTGTCTCCAATTGTAATGCGTTCAGCATTTATGCGATTGAATGTTCATCTTGAACATTGTAGAAGACATCCAATCGATATTCGCCGCTACTACAAAGCATTAGATTATTAAAATAAGGGGCTGTTTTATGAAAATTAAAACAGTGATATTCGATATGGATGGGGTTCTGGTTGATTCAGAACCCTTCTTTCGAAATAAAGTGTTTGAATTTTATAGACGGCAAGGTGTCGATGTATCATTAAAAGAGATAAATCAATTAGCTGGCTCTTCTCATCAATTCACCTTTTCAAAAATGGCTGAATGGTATGGAAAAGGAATTACTAGCAAACAAATAGAATCTTTATATCACGATACGATGCAAGATGTAACTTATTCATATTCAGATATGTTAAATCCATATATACGGTATATTTTAAAAAAACTAAAGCCTGACTATAAGCTTGCGATTGCGTCATCATCCTCTATGGAACTGATATCAAAATGTTTAAAAGAGTGTTCTATCGATAGTTATTTTGATTTGGTGGTCACAGGAAGAGATTTTAAAGAAAGTAAGCCAAATCCGGAGATATATCTTTATACCGCAAAACAACTTGGGGTATCATCCGATGAATGTGTTGTTTTAGAAGATTCTACAATTGGGATCACGGCGGCTAAAAGAGCGGGTATGTATACCTTAGCACATAGAGATCTTCGATTTAATTTTGATCAGACATTGGCAGATCATATTTTTGATGATTTTTTAGAAGCTTATGTTTATATTCAAAATCTATAATGATTTTATAAAAGAAAAAGACTTGATTTGATCTGGATGTCAAATACAAGTCTTTTTCTATAATGTAATTTTGATTAAGCTCTTGGAAAGGTATGATCGTTTACTGGGTCCAAGGCGCATTTATATTCTGTAAAAAAGAAAAATCATTATATTTGTTTTCTTTTCATATATAACAAGGGATAGGGATTTCCTTGTTCATCTGTTTCTGTTCGCTTATAGACTATAAATCCCATATGTTCATAAAATTCTTTTGCCAAAGGGTTTTGTTCGTTTACGGCTAGATCATTGATCCCAAAATTTTCGATTCCATATTTCAAAAGCATTTTTCCTAGTCCATTTTTTCTTTCTTTATTAGAAATAAAGAGCATTTCAAGATGTTGATTATCAAATTCCTATAAAACCAACAGGGACTTTCTTATGGTTTCAATGATCAACAAAATGATCAACTTCTTTTAAAGCTTGGGGGAACATACTCTTTGATATGATTGATATCATTGTCTGAAAGAAATAAATGAGTTGCTCTTACAGAACTTTCCCATACCGTCAGCAGCCGATTTATGAAATCCGCCGTCCTGTTTTTGGTTTCTACTTCAATGAATCTCATTTTTCCTTTTGCATATCTAATTTCTCATTTTCTTCCCCGCTGCGGGTTTGGATTTTTCAGCAAGTCCGACTTCTGTGCAATCCTTTTCAGCCATTTCTTTTCCTCCTCCGACAGCTTCCCATAGTTCAGTTTGAGCCGCTTGCAGATAAAGGCCATCGCAGCCTGTTCCGGGTCGCTGTTTGGGCTGGCGGCTTCTTCGGCGGTCTGCAAGAAATCTTCCAGAGGATTGTCCTCCGGGACACTGAAAAAATCGTCCTTGTGGGCTTTCCGCAGGTCAAGGGCTATCTTGTTTATATCCTGCTGTATCACATGGCGGCAAAAGCTGTCATCGTCAATGTGGGCGGCGATCAGCTGCCTTAACTGCGGGTCGGTCAGACCGGGATTGTGCTGCTTCATAATAGTTGCGCTCACAGCGTCCACAATGGCGTTTGCCCCCTGTACCTGCTTTGCCGCTATGCCGTTTACATAGATTTCAAGGTCAGCCATGAGCCGGGGAAAATCCGGGTGCGTCGCCAGTTCACACAGGAGGGCATTATCCACCAGCCTGCTTTTCAAAAATTCAATCATATCATCACTCAAACGCAGGTCTGCAAGATCGGCGTTGGGTGATTTTTTGTTTCAGAACGGCACAGCAGATAATCAACGGACACTTCGTAAAACTTTGCCAGCTGGATAAGGGCATAGTGGCTGATGTCCTTGAAACTTGTCCCCCTCATAGCTGCCTAACGCAGACTTGGAGCGGTGGGGTTCTTCCGCAAGCTGCTCCAGCGTCAGGCCACGCTCCACACGCAGGTCTTCAGGCGTTCTTGTATGGATAGTTCCATGTTCTCCCTCCTTGTCTGCTCGACAAACTGGAATTGCCTAAAGCAGTAAAGCAGTACCCCTTACAATTTTTTCTTTTACTGCTGATACAGTATCTTTGACTGAGTGCGTAGTTGTATCAATAACATTTGATTCATAGATTCCTAAATTGGAAAATTGTTCCCACATCGTTTCAACTAATTCAATATTTGTTTCTCTGTCTAACTTTGAGCGTTCGATAGCTCGCTTCATAGTTTCTTCTTTACTTGCCCTTAAAACGATATAGTGTACTTCATAATGCTCTTGAACAATGTTGA
>ENA-OQET01001140-OQET01001140.1-human-gut-metagenome-genome-assembly--contig:-NODE-1140-length-12247-cov-3.626320_pt1 | contig 12247 bp, 13 predicted proteins | sample MGYA00242800_ERZ504645 | MGnify/ENA primary metagenome ERZ504645 (study PRJEB26092, sample SAMD00036308) | human gut metagenome | host: Homo sapiens | study: EMG produced TPA metagenomics assembly of... | reverse complement strand
AATTCTTCTATAAATATTATACTGTAAAATTTGCAACTAGTGTTGATATTGCAGCTGCATATATCCCCCAAACTTCTAATCATAATAATATTAACAGCTAGATTTTATTATAGCAGCTACAACAGTTGTTGTCCCCATAAATTTTTTGTATCCTTATACGCTGTCAAAAATCCCCACCATAAAATCCTGAAATATTTGCGAAATACGTAGCCAGCAAAAGAATCGGCACATAATAGATTGCACTGTAATAAATTTTTGTTAATTAATATTCTAAATATGATTGGCATAAATGCTATCATTCCCAAAACAATTGAAAATAGAAAATTTTTCAAATATTCGTACACTGAATTATAAAATTCATCTTGCGACTCACCTCCAAGTACTCTAGCTGAGCTTTCTTTCCAAGACTGGTAAAAGAAACCATAAACAGTATCCATCAAATTAGGAAACTTATACGATACAGCATATAAACCAGTAGCTTCACTTCCAATCATGTTCATCAAAATAATACGATCCGAAAGATTAATAATTGTCCAAGACACTTTATTAGGAATTAAAGGAAATGAATACACTATCATTTCCTTAGCTAATGATATCTCTACACATTTAATATTAATAAATTTCCATAACTTTATTTTCAAAACAAAAATCGTAGCAACAATTAATTGTGCTAAAACTGAGGCCAACAACATACCCTGCAACCCCAATTTCAACACAGCTACAAAGACAACATTTAAAACAATTTGAAGTGAACCTAACAGAAAATTAAAAAAAGCAAATTGATCGGTTCTTCCAATCCCCCTTAAAAGAGCACTTAACATTCCACAAATAACATTTAATAAAATATAAATAATAGCATAAACCGTATAGCTATAATGCAATCCCTCCATAATAGGAATTCCAAGTACTGTAAATAAGGTCATTCCCACAGCAACAATCATTACAGCTGTAGAAATTATTTTCTTTTTATCAAGTTCTGTTTTACAATCAATTAAGAATCGAAATATAGATTCATCCATTAATACTGAAACAAACGGAACACAAAAAGTTGCTATACTTATTATGTAATCATATGCACCATATTCGGCTGTAGATAAAACAGCTGTATAAAGTGGTAATAAAAAAAAAAGGAAACCAATTTAGTGCTAATATTTCCAATGGCAATAATTCCAGTATTTTTAATCAGTCTCCTTCTTTCATTCATTTGAATTAATCCCCTCTACGTTCAATGCATTCTCTAAATATATCATTGATTCTATTTTCATGTTAGCTAAAAGCTGATGAACTTTATCATATGAATTTATCGCAATAATACATCCATTACTTTCTAAGTTAAATCGTTCCTCTAGTCCTAAAGAGCTCAATAATTCTGTTATTCTTCCAGATGATTTTCCTCTTGCATATGATGTAAAATTTTTTTTTGAATATAATAGAAAAAACAGTTGCATGAAACGAGTTTGTCAATACATATTCTGCATTATAAATCATACTAACAAATTCTCTGGGATTACACCCACTACAATCAAAACCTATATTTTTAATCATTGCATTATTATTATCAAAAACATATTTAATTTGAAGTCCATTCTGTTTGGCTATCTTTTTAGCCTCATTTACGATATTGCCATAAGCTTTCGTACCACCAAGTATATATACAAAAATATACTTTCCCGCTGATACCATTTTCTCCAGTTTTAGTCCTTGAATATAATCTTCCTTTTTCAAAAGGAGTGTTGGATCTACTACAGTTTGAATTGAAATCGGCAAATTTAACTGTTCTAACATCTGTATCATCGAAGCTTCTCTCACAGAAATAGCGTAAAATTCCTCAAGTGCCTTTCGCATTTTTTCCCTATCATTATCCAACAGCAAATAATCTCCCATACTTGGTGCATAAGCTATTTTTCTCTTCCCACTTACAAAGTTCAAAAAATATGGTCCGCAAACACCATTTGTACAATTCAAATTCCAAATTTGATCACTTCCGCAAATAAAACAATCATAATATGATGCTATCTCTTGCCAGCCATCCGATGCCCCAATCCGCACAGATGATAATTTCAAAAATTCTTTACGGAAATTTTGAAAATTTTTAATACGCTTACAATGTACAGAATATGAAAAAACATCAGACAAAAAAGCCTTTGGATGCCGAGAATATAAATAGGTTCTAAAGGGTTTGTATTGACGATAATCATGCTCAAAATAATAATCAATTATTTCCGCATCATATCCCTTGTCATTTAAATATTCTGTTAGTGCATAAGCTTGCAGAACAGATCCGTAATTATCTGCACCATGAAATGTAATTACTCCAATCTTCATGATTTACTACTCTCCATTTTTTAACACGTAATTTATTGGAATTACCATAATAATTTGCAAAAATAAATAATAATGTAAAATTAAACTGTATCTTAAAAAAGTAATTTTCAAACAAGCCATAAACTAAAAATGTTAAAACACAAATAATAATCCTAGTATCTCGAATCTGTATTGCACGTTTAATCACCTTAAAAAGTCCCATAAAATAAAACAGTGATACAATAATTCCAAATCTAATCAGAATATATCCATAGCTATTATCTAATGCAAATAATAAAAGTGATCGTCTTTCCATATCAAATATTATAGGATTACCCAATATTTTGACTCCATATTTTACAAAAAAAGCATTCATTGTCCGTAAACGTCCCGTGGTAAATAAATCTATAGCCAGCATAAGCGGATTCGAAGGAGTATACTTAACCATAAAATAATAACTAATAGCCGGACAAAAAATTAATAAAACTATAATTCCAAAATACCACACGTTTAATTTTGACTTCTTATCAAACCATCTTTCTAACAATGCAATTACAGAAATAAATGCAATACATATAAAGGAAGATGAGCTATCAGTAATCTGCATCATACCATAACTAAGTAAATTAATAATGACAATATGGTATAGCTTAATTGATTTCCAGTGCAAATAACACCAACAAATTACAATTACTAACAATACAGCTCCAAGCACATTAGGATGAGTAAAACCATACGCATATCTTTTTCCAGTTATACCTACAGTATCCATGACCGTATTTGATATAAGTCCAGTTACAGCCATTAAAGGAATTAAAATCCCCAAAGCAATAAAAGTTTTAAAATACACAGAGACAATAAAATCACACTCGATATCTCGAACTGCAAAAATCATCAGTCCCCATGCCAGCAATGGTGAATAATTACTTGTATAAGTAACAATACTTATAACTCCCATTACCATTGCAAAAAGAAAAATTATTTTATAGTTCACATTTCTATAATAGGACACGAAAATTGTGTATATAAAAAGAAGTATACTAAACAAATACCAGATATTACTAAATGTATCATTAACTGGTGTAGTAGTTCCTCCAACTATAATTGAATATATAAGCCAATTTACAATAGCAATTGTATATTTTACTGATTTTTTAGAAAACCTAACTACTTCTCCATCATTCATTTCTCACTTTATACGATTCACAATTTTAGAACAATTAAACAAACAAACAATTTCCATAAGACATCTGAGTCAAAATAAATTTTTTAAAATATTGTTTTACACTTCGATTATTTTTTATCAATTCAGTTCTATAAGGCATTGCTTTTTTTGCAAGCTGCCTTATCGCGTCCATATAACATTTTTGTTTATTAGTCTTATTCATCAAAGCAGCAACTCTGATGCCCACATCAACCACTCTCTCAACGCCCACATCAACAGAGCCATTTTCTCTCAAAATATCAAAAATCAACGCAGTAGCATAAAGATAATCTAAATGTCTTGAATTAAGACCTCCAGAAACTACATTTCCTAAGCGATTAATGCGATAATAATATAAGGGGGTTTTGGTTACAGCGACGCAATTAGCTTTTAATAAATATTCAGATAAAAATAAAGTATCTTCTGCATATCTGATTTTTTCATTAAATCGTATACAACCGATAAGTTCTCTTTTTAAAAGCTTATTCCACAATGTCCCAGATTGTTCAATTACATTTCCTAAGGCAGAACCGCCGTTATAACACACTTCATCTTCTTTGAATCTCCGCCATATATTTCTTACTATATAATTCTCTTCGTTTCCCTGCCAAGCTCCACAACAAGCCGTATCTGCCTCAAATTTATCAGCCAGTGCAAGCAATATCTCATACATATCTAACGCCAACCAGTCGTCCGAATCTACAAAACTAACCCACTCTCCATGGCATTGTTCAAGTGCAAAATTTCTTGCTTTAGATACTCCTCCATTTTGTAAATGAAAAACCTTAATACGAGCATCTTTTTGAGACCATTCGTCACACATCACAGATGTTCCGTCAGTGGATCCATCGTCAATTAATATAATTTCAAGATTCTTATAACTTTGATCAATGATTGTTTTAATGCACTTCCCTAAATATGCTTTTGTGTTATAAACAGGAACTATAACTGATATAAGAGAATTATTTTTCAACACAATGTTTCTCCTTCACATTCTTTCAAATAAGCGCATAATCTTACATAAGCCTCATTCAAATCAACTTTTGCATACCAGCCTAATTTATTTATTTTTCTTGAACTCATATATAATTTAGTGTCTGGTGCATATCCAAGCTTTTCAGCATTCTCAGGAATATCTACGACTACTTCGCAAATGTCTCCTCCAATTGTTTTTGCAACAAGCTTTGCCATATCATAAATTGTCATATGGTTGTTTTCATTTGTAATGTTATATGTTTCTCCCTCAATTCCATGCAACAGAAGAAACAAAATTGCTTGAACAGCATCTGATGTATATACATAATTTCCTTCTGATTTACCTGCCGTATGTAAAACAATAGGACTCTTTTTCATTGCACTTCGTGCAAATTGTGCAAAAACCCTATTTTCTTCATAATGTATACCTGCACCAAAAGTTTGTGCAAGACGTATCTGAATTGTAGGGACTCCATATTCTGCATGATAGCCTTTGCATAAACATTCACATGCTCTTTTTCCCTCTGGGTAGCAAGAACGAATATTATCTAGATCTAAGTACCCCAATTCGTTTTCTTTTACTTTTTCACTTTTACCAACAATGCCATATGCTTCCATTGAAGACAAATAAATTATCTTTTTTACCCTTTTTTCCTTTGCAAGCTTAAGCATACATTTAGTTCCTTGTATTGCCCCCAACAATGTCTCAACTGGGGTTTTTACCATTTGCTGGGAAGTTGTAACTGCAGCTGTATGAATGATATAGTCAATATCACCTTTAATTTCGAAAGTTTCTATTTTTTTATCATCTAAAAAATCTATCAAAACAAAGTTGATACTATCACAATCATACTCAGCAAAATAACTTTTGGCTTTATCAAGATTCCTCACCGTACCATAGATTTTAATTCCTAAATTTTGTGTTCTATTCAAATATATAAAAAATTTTATAAGAAGACTTCCAATTAAGCCCGTAGATCCTGTAATCAAAATTGTTTTGTCACGAAATTGTTCCATTCCTTCCATATCTGCAATTTCTGAAAAATCTTTTTTCAAACTTTCATGAATCATTTTCTCACCTGCTTTCAAATGAATAAATTTGAGCATTTTCTTTTGCCTCAAGTAAAGCTCGCATAGTATAAAAATCTTCTGGTGTAGTAATTTTTATATTTTCGTCAGATCCAGTTACAAGATGCAGATCCCTTCCATAACTTTGCATCATTGTACATGAATCAATACAATCTGTTACTCCCTTTTTTAGAGCATCCTGATGCGCATGCAAGATATCATCAAGCCAAAAACTTTGAGGTGCTTTTGCCACGCGCGAATTTGCTCTGCTTGGAACATAATCAATTTTCTCTGCGTCTGTATCAACTACTAAAATAGTTTCCTTGACAACCGCCGTTGTAATTGCTGAGCCATACATCTGTACACTTTTAATATTATCCGAAATTAATTTTTTTATCTATTAATGGACGAACACCATCATGTATAAGCACTATAGATTTTTCATCACCACTAATTTCTTTCGCAGCACATAATCCATGATAAATAGAAAGTTGTCCTGTTTCCCCGCCCGGAACAATTTTTTTCACTTTTTCAAGCCTATACTTATAAACCAAATCATTCATATAAGAAATCCAATTTTCAACACAAACAATAATAATTCCATCTATATCCTTATGCTTCTCAAATTTCTCCAAAGTATGTACTATAATCGGTTTATTGTAAATTTCCAAAAACTGCTTTGGCTTTTCTTTAGTATGCATTCGCTTTCCAACACCGCCTGCAAAAATTACTGCAATATTCACAAATCTATCCTCCACACATTAATTTTTTCTATCATTGAGTTTTTTAATTTAAATATACTTTCTTATAATAGGTATTTTTCTCATTATGAAAACAGTTACATATGTCAATATTATTACAATTATATATATTGGTATAAAAATCCATATACCATATTTTGCAGGATTTAATTTAAATACCTTATAGAGAATATTAATCCAAAACATATGCATTATGTACATTCCAAAAGAATAATCTGCAATTGATAAAATAATTTTGTGTAAACGCCCATCTACTGATATTTTTATATTCCCTATCAGAGAAAATATCAGAACTGCTTGCAATACAACCACCATAGAAGAATGAGAATAAAAAATCTCCGGAATTTTATAATCCTTCACATCTGATACGTAAGCTAGTATTACAAAATAAAGGCCTGTTCCTATAAAACCCAATATAGATAAAACCTTCGGAATTTTTATTTTACTTTGCCGTACCCAATATCCCAATAACATATAAAACAAATAAATTGAAAAGGAAAAATAAGCAATCCCAATTGTTACACCTAGTTCTTTTAATGTCGGAAATACACTCGAATATATCAAAAAGACAATAATAATATATGTAATCTCCTGCTTGCTTAAATATCCAGTTATGCTTTTTAACATGGGTAAAAATAAATATAACGCAATTAATGCATATAAATACCAAAGATGATTCCATGTGTTGCCCATAAGCATATTTACAAACGCTCTAAAAATAAATGTAAAACAGACACTATGTTTTTTAGATATTAACTCAATAAATGCAAATCCAGTACCAAATATCCCTAAAACAATAACAATTCTAATAATATATTGTTTAATTTTAATCAATCCAATTTTCTTTTCAGGATCTAATAAGAGGTATCCAGAAATCATCAAAAAAACCGGGACACACCATCTTAAATTATTCACAAAAGAAGTACATATAAAATATATTTCTGGTGTCATATTGTCGAAAACGTCATGTGCACTTTTCATAATATGAATCAATATTACTCCTAAACAAGCAATTGCACGCATATATTCTATATTTAAATTTTTCTTCATTTTCATATAATCAAATTATTCCTCATAATTAAATTTAATCAGATAAGTTTTAAATGTTTTAAAAATGCCTCACGAAAATGAACATGTAAATCATCATTTGCCTCATCATGAATCGGAGTCATATAATTTGCCCCATAACTAATAGTAAGAACTTTATCATAATCTTTCGTAATCATTAACTGCTTACCCTCATAAGAAATATCAATATATTCATTCATGCACTCCGCTGGTACTAACATTTTCATACCACGTAACTGATCATTTGATCTATGAATATACTTTCTATTTCCGCACAAACAATTCTGGCAAAATTTATTATACCAATTATACTTTTTTTCATAAGAAAAAGGACGACCAACAAAATAAGCAAATTTAAATGCTGCCATTTGCAATGCAGAATGAGGTTTTTCCTTCAATTAAATGAATCGTAACCTCATTTCTACACATTGCCTGAAATGCCAATATCATTCCAAACTTAACTTTTTTGAGGAATACTTTTTTTCTGTTATAGGATCATAAATCATAATATCAATCCATGCAAAAACAGTGTCCTCTTCAAATTTTCTTCGAACTATTCTAGGCATATGTAAAAAGCTTTCAATAAGCATAAAAATCTTTAGATTCATTTATTAAAACATTCTATAAGTCGATTGTATTCTTCCCTCATCATAGTAATATCAGCATCATCATCCCATGGAATAAATCCGCTTTCTCTAACTGCACCGAGTAATGTTCCTCCATGCAATGAATATTTTATATTATTCTTTCTGCATACTCTGTCCAATTCAGAAAGCAAAATAAGTATTTCTTCTTGTATTTCTTTTACAGTTGGCTTTTGATTCATTATTTCCCCCTCAATTCTTAAGTAAATATGCATGTAAAATAAATTTTATATTTGTATGAAAATATCGTTTAAACAATCTTTTTGGATCTTGCATCAAACGATACACCCACTCCAAATTACACTTCTGCATCCACTGTGGTGCTCGCTTAATATTTCCCGCGTAATAATCAAATCCTGCTCCTACGCCAATCATCAATCCATTAATACTGCCTTGATGATTAGACATCCATTTTTCTTGTTTCGGAGCTCCTAAACCAATCCAAACAAAATCCGGATTTGTTTCGTTTATTTTCTCAATCACCTCATTATCTTCCTCCATAGATAATGCACGGAAAGGTGGGCTATACATTCCAGCAATCTGAATTTCTGGATAATACTCTTGAAGTCTATTTTTTAATTTTTCTAAAGTCTCATCTGTACTTCCATAAAAATAATGGCGATAGCCTCTTTTTGCTGAAATTTTAAACAGTTCTCCCATCAAGCTTGGACCTGTTGTCCGCTCCATCGTAACAAATCCACGTTTTCGTCCTAATGAAGAAAGTGGTCCACCATCTGGTATAGCCATAATACCTCCATTTTGAATTGCACAATAAGAGGACTCCTCATAACTCATTACTGTTGTATGAACATTAGAAACACAGATGTAATCACCCTTCAAATTTGAAAGATTTTTCTCCAAATAATCCAATAACCACTTCATATTAATTGCAGCAATATTTACACCCATAATATTACAGATTGGAATCTCTGCTTTATCAACCTTTCTTTTGTATGTCATTTTATCCATCTTTTTCTCCTGTAGTTATACGTTCAACATTGGAATAAGAAAGAAAACTTCCAACCATATCTATCCCAGTCTTCCCTCTCCTCTTTTTTCTCCATATAGCTATACGTTCAATATCAATAACACCTGCAGTTTCCCCTCCCGGTTCCACTGCAGATCATCATTCTTATATCATTTTCCTTATCTCTTCCATCCAATCCATCACTTGGATCCACTGCCCTTAAGTACAACTCCGACAGTCTTAAGCAGAATTTTGATATCCATTCCGATATTCCAGTTCTTGACATATTCCATATCAAGCTTTACAACTTCCTCAAAGTCAGTAATATCACTTCTTCCGCTCACCTGCCACATTCCGGTCAGTCCCGGTTTTACAGCAAGTCTTCCGCGGTGATATGGCTCATACTGTTTCCACTCATCCACTGTTGGTGGACGGGTTCCTACGAGACTCATATCTCCTTTGAGTACATTCCAGAACTGCGGGAATTCATCCAGAGATGTCTTACGGATAAACCAGCCAAGTCCATGCTTGCTTCCATCCGTTCCGCTTCCAATGATTCTTGGGTCATTCTCCATCTTGAACATGAGCCCCTTCATCTCGTTCTGTTTCATCAGTTCTTTCTTGCGTTCCTCTGCATCCATATACATGCTTCGGAATTTATAGATCTTAAATAATTTACCGTTTTTTCCTACTCTCATCTGAGAGAAGAAGATTGGCCCCGGTGAAGCAATATAGATTGCCGGAGCAAGGAATATTGTAATGATACCTGTCAGAATCATTCCAACGATTCCGCCACAGATGTCTATCGTTCTCTTCATCATGGCCTGCCGTGAGGAAATCACTCTGACGCTGGAAGTCAGGACTGTATATCCACCCATGCGGTTAATAAACTGATTTCCTGCCCATCCTGCTCTGTCTCCCAGACATTCGTGAACTGTAATTCCCATGTTCACGCATGTTTCAAACAAATCTTCCGGTATCAATGTTTTCTTCTTAATTCCAACAAGAAGAGCATCAACCCATCTTTTCTGTATGTATTCAGTTACTGTATCAATCTTACTTACAACCGGAATTCCTTCGATCATTTCATTTTCTTCCGGTTCGCGGTCTGCAAGTACGATTCCGACAATATCGAATTCATTAAATACATTCTGTTCCACCCGTCTTAACATGGAATCTATTTCATCACTTGTTGAAACAAGGAGTATATTTATTTTTGAATAGAGCATATTGCCATGTTTCAGCAAATATTTCTTCCATACGATTCGCACCGCATAAAGCAGAACCACTGCCATTGGAATGAATGAGCTGATCACAAGACGCGAGGTCATGCTTCCCTGTTTGCTCATAAAAAGATATACGATCACAAGCACACTCACGATAAACACATGCTTCAATACATTCTTAAACTCTACAAAATATCCTCTTCTCATGATCCCATGATATGGCTCTGTAAAGAAAGCTGTACAAATGTCTATCAGTATAATAATAATCCCGATATTCAGATATAATCCGTTATGATACAGATCACTTGTTCCCATGCGCAATACATAACTGCTTATATAAGCCAGCTGTAATGCAACAAGATCTAGTATAATGAAATCCCAGTGCTTCAACCAGCCGTTACTGTTCTTCCTATACATTCGCGTACACCCTTTTCCCCTGATAATCTTCTGTCTGACTGCATAACAAAACATCTGATTTTATTTATCTTAAATGCTTTGTCTGTTTTTTCTCTGTAAACTGAAATATGCAGCGGAAATTCTCCTCTGCATATCCGGCTATTCCTGTTTGCTTTTACCGTAGTAGTATGAATTATACTTACTATAGTATTTTTCTTTCTTCATATCCACTTTATTCAGTACTGCACCGAGAAGCTTACATCCACTCTTTGTAAGCTGTTCTTTTGCTTTCATTGCATCTCTTCTGCTTACTGCTTCGCTCTCGATTACGAGGATTGCTCCATCACATTGTTTTGCTGCGATTGCTGCATCACTCATACTGATGATCGGTGGTGTATCAATCAAAATATAATCATAAACTTTTCTTGTCTCTTCGATCAATCTGCCAAAACGTCCCTGCTCCAGAAGCTCTGACGGGTTCGGAGCATACGGACCTGAAAAGATAATCTCAAGATTACGGTAATTGGTAGAATAAATTATTTCTTCCAAAGCAACCTGTCCACTTAAATACTGTGACAGTCCATTGGTCTTCTGTTTGATCTGGTAACGTTTGATATAACTGGACTTACGAATATCTGCATCTATGATCAGAACTCTCTTTCCCATCTTTCCAATCTCTACTGCAAGCTGGAAAGCCACATCACTTTTTCCTTCATTTGGATAACAGCTTGTGAGAACAATACTCTTTGTCTCTACACCACTGAACTGCATATTTGTACGGAGGGTTTTAATAGCCTCTTCATAGAAGACATCTTCTTTTCTGGAATCTGTCAATATAACTCTCTGAATTGCCATTTATTTTTTCCTCCTTTTCTTCTTTTTCTTCGATGTTGTCTTGCTTGAATTGCGAGGTCCTTTTCCTGTAATGTAGTCTTTTCTATCCGGAATACTTGCCAGTGTTGTCAGACCGAGGTAGTTCTCGATATCTTCCTCTGACTTGATTGTATCATCCATCAGTGTGAGAAGGATAATAATACCTGCGGAAAGAATCAGACCAGCCAGTGCTCCGATCAGCACATTCTTCTTTGTACTCGGACTTGTCTGGATTGTCGGCACTTCACCTTCTTCAATAACTTTCGGTGGTGTTACTTCCATCTTGTCTCCGATAAAGTCAGCTGATGTCTTCGCCAGCGTGTCAGCAATCTTCTTTGCCATCTTTGGATCTTTGTCTATTGCTGTAATGGAAAGAATACGTGTATCACTTGGATTCTCTATTGTGATACATTCCATCAACTCTTTATATGTCATATCCAGATTCAGTTCATCTACTACGTCCTGCAATACTGTACGGCTTGTGATCAGGATGTTGTAGTCTTTCGTCAGCTGACTACCGATCTGCAGATCAGCCAGTGAAGAAAGTGTTGTTTCCTTTGTGAGAACAAGCATTGTAGATGTTGCGCTGTAAACAGGTGTCATCAAAAGCTTTGTTGCTGCTCCGGCAATCACTGCTCCTGCCAGTACGGCTGCAAGGATTACCAAAACACGCTTTTTCAATGCGTAGTATAGTTCTCTGAGGTCAATCTCGACCTCGTCGTCATCATGCGTCTTTTCCCCATCTTTGCTCCCCCTTTTAT
>ENA-OQET01001139-OQET01001139.1-human-gut-metagenome-genome-assembly--contig:-NODE-1139-length-12251-cov-2.859287_pt1 | contig 12251 bp, 11 predicted proteins | sample MGYA00242800_ERZ504645 | MGnify/ENA primary metagenome ERZ504645 (study PRJEB26092, sample SAMD00036308) | human gut metagenome | host: Homo sapiens | study: EMG produced TPA metagenomics assembly of... | reverse complement strand
ATGGACATGGTCAATAAGGCTTTTATTGAGACGATGATCGAGGGAGATGCCAATGGACGTGGGTTCCAGTATCCAATCCCGACATATTCTATCACAAAAGAGTTCGACTGGTCCGATACTGAGAACAATCGTCTGCTGTTTGAGATGACTTCCAAATATGGAACTCCATATTTTTCAAATTATATCAACAGTGATATGAAACCAAGTGATATTCGAAGCATGTGCTGCCGTCTGCGTCTGGATCTTCGTGAACTGCGTAAGAAGAGTGGCGGATTCTTCGGATCCGGTGAAAGTACCGGTTCGGTAGGTGTTGTTACGATCAACATGCCACGTATCGCATATCAGTCCAAGACACCGGAAGAATTCTACAGAAGACTGGATCGTCTGATGGATATTTCTGCAAGATCACTGCATATCAAGAGAGAGGTTATTACAAAACTTCTGAATGAAGGTCTTTATCCGTACACGAAGAGATACCTTGGAAGCTTTGACAATCATTTTTCGACCATTGGTCTGGTAGGCATGAATGAAGCCGGTCTGAATGCGAAATGGCTTGGCTGTGACATGAGCGATCCGCGTACGCAGAAATTTACAAAAGAGGTTCTTACACACATGCGCAACCGTCTTTCTGATTATCAGGAAGAATATCCGGGCGAACTGTTTAATCTGGAGGCGACTCCGGCAGAATCTACGGCATATCGTCTTGCAAAACATGACCGTAAGCGCTGGCCGGATATCCGTACAGCCGGAAGCAAAGGAGATACTCCGTATTATACCAACAGTTCCCATCTGCCGGTAGAATACAGCTCAGATATTTTTGATGCACTGGATATTCAGGATGAACTGCAGACTCTTTATACATCTGGTACCGTATTCCATGCATTCCTCGGTGAAAAACTTCCGGACTGGAAGGCTGCTGCATCTCTGGTACGCAAGATTGCCGAGAACTATAAACTTCCATACTATACGATTTCACCTACTTACTCCGTATGTAAGGAACATGGATATTTAAGTGGTGAGCACTTTACCTGTCCGAAATGTGGAAAGAAAGCAGAGGTTTACAGTCGAATTACCGGATATTACCGTCCGGTACAGAACTGGAATGATGGAAAAGCGCAGGAGTACAAGAACCGTACACTGTATGATGTGCTTCACTCCAAACTTAAGAAAGTCCATACCAGTATGGTTACAGTGACAGATGATGATGTCAAGATCGAGCCGGTAGAAACACATAAATATCTGTTTACAACCAACACCTGTCCAAACTGCCGCATGGCAAAGAAGATGCTGGAAGGTGAAGATCTGGAGATCATTGATGCAGAGAAGAATCCGGATATGGCACGTCAGTTTGGCATTATGCAGGCACCGACACTGGTCATTACGGATGGAGAACATCTGAAGAAATATGTAAATGCATCCAATATTCAGAAATATGTGGATGAAGAGTTAGATTAAAAGAATACAGGTGGATAAGTTCTACTGAAAAGAGTCCTGTGGAAGGGTTTGGTGTACAGAAAGAAAACGTACAGAACATTTCCGCAGGATTTTTTTGTCCACTGCAAAGGTTTACATTTGAAAGAAACGTGAGTATAATGGATAAAGTTGGTATAATATGCAAGTTTTAATTTATTTATGCACAGGACGAGGAGAGAGAAAATGATCGAACAGAACATTGTATTTATTGAAAATAAAGCAGGAAGTCTTCAGAAAGTCACCGAACTTCTGGCAGAAGCAGGAATTGATATTTATGGATTTGCATGCTTTGATGCACCGGAGTTTGCTCTTTTTCGTATGATAACAAACCAGGCAGATGAAGCAGAGAAACTTCTGAGTGAGAATGGATATATGAATCGTGTGACAGAGGTCATTGCTGTAGACCTGAAAGATGAAGTGGGCGGACTGAATACCGTACTGCAGGTCCTTGGCAACTGTAATGTGAATCTGGATTATATTTATACATCCTATCATAGAGAAAACAGCCTTCCGATCATGATCCTTCAGACAGATGATGTATTTGTGACAGAAAATGTACTGAGCAATAATGGATTCCGTGTACTGAATTCACTGGAGGACTGATACAGGCATGAATAAAACAAGCTTTGGGAAAGGCCTTCAGGATGGAATTCCGATTGGCCTGGGATACTTTGCGGTATCCTTTACCTTTGGGATCATGGCTATTCAGTCAGGTCTGACTGCATGGCAGGCAGTTCTGATCTCACTGACAAATCTTACCTCGGCAGGACAGTTTGCAGGTATTGGAATCATTGCAGCCGGTGGTTCGCTGTGGGAGATGGCACTGACGCAGCTGGTTATCAACTTAAGATACTGTCTGATGTCTTTTTCTCTGTCACAGAAACTGGAAAAAGGTGTTTCCAATGGACACAGACTTGCGGTTGCGTTTGGTGTGACAGATGAGATTTTTGGTGTCAGTGCAAGTCAGGAGGGAAGGATCAGTCCGTGGTATAATTATGGTGTAATGTGTGTCGCGATTCCGGGATGGACACTGGGAACACTGGCAGGAGCTGTTTCTGGAAGCCTGCTTCCAGATTTCTTGGTAAGTGCACTGAGTGTGGCAATCTATGGAATGTTTCTTGCGGTGATCATTCCACCGGCAAAGAAAAATCGAGCTGTTCTTGGCGTAGTGATCGGAGCGATGGCTGTGAGTACGTTATTTGCAGTGGTTCCGGTACTGAATAAAGTTTCTACCGGATTTGTGATCATTATCACGACATTGCTGGTAGCAGGGTTGGCAGCACATTTCTGCCCGGTTGAGGAAAAAGAAACAGAGGAAAAGGAGGCAGCAAACTGAGATGAAACCGAATATATATCTGTATATTCTGGTGATGGCAGGTGTAACATATCTGATTCGTATGCTTCCACTGGTCCTTTTCAAAAGGGAGATCACCAGTCCGTTTGTAAAATCCTTTCTGTACTATGTGCCATATGCATGTCTTGCAGCTATGACATTTCCGGCAATCCTGACAGCAACGGCAGGCGGGATCATTTCCGGTGCGGCGGGACTCATTGTAGCACTGATCGTGGCATATCGTGAAAAGAGTCTTCTTACGGTTGCGTTGTTCGCGTGTGCAGCGGTATTTATTGTAGAGAGAATAATGGAATTTATAATGTAGAAAAAGTTCTGGTTTTGCTTTGTGCAGGGCCGGAATTTTTTTTTCGAAAATAGTTAGATGAAGCAAATTTCTTGACAAAACGGATAGCCTAAACTAACATAAGTGTAGATGCAACTAACCGATAAGGTTGGCAAAGGTATGAAAAGGAGAAACTTATGTTTTTGGAAATTCGGGATATTAAGAAATCATTTGGCACCGGGGACAGCAAAGTAGATGTTCTGAAAGGGCTGGACCTGGATATTGAAAAAGGGGAATTCTGTGTACTTCTGGGGCCGTCGGGCTCCGGTAAATCCACCTTGCTGAATATTATCGGTGGAATCGAGAACGCAGATGGTGGAAGTATTTCTATCGAAGGCGAAAAACTGGCTGATATGAAAGAAAAGAAACTTTCTCAGTACAGACGGAAACATCTTGGCTATATCTTTCAGATGTACAACCTGATTCCGAATCTGACTGTGAGGGAGAATATTGAGGTGGGTGCTTATTTAAGTGACCGGGCACTGGATGTGGATGAGCTTCTGCATACACTTGGTCTTTTTGAGCATCAGAGGAAACTTCCGAATCAGCTTTCCGGTGGACAGCAGCAGAGAACCGCGATTGGGCGTGCAATTGTAAAAAATCCGGATATTCTGCTCTGTGATGAGCCGACCGGTGCCTTGGATTACAATACTTCCAAGGAAATTCTGAAATTGATCGAAACAGTGAATCAGAAATACGGAAATACTGTGATCATGGTAACACATAATGATGCGATCAAGGACATGGCAGATCGTGTGGTAAAACTTCGAGATGGAATGATCCGTAAAAACTATCAGAACGAGCATAAGATTCCTGCGATGGATCTTGAATGGTAAGGGGGCGGTGCTATGAAGAGTCCTCTGAGAAAAAGAATTCCCCGTGAACTGAAAGGGGAGATTGGAAAATATCTGGTTGTATTCATCTTGATGGTTGCGACGATCGGTATGGTGTCCGGATTTCTGGTTGCAGATGGAAGCATGATCCAGGCATACGATGAAGGATTTGAAAAATACAATATTGAAGATGGAAATTTTCGTACCGGAGAGCGTCTGTATCGAGGACAGCGCGAGGCAATTGAAGAGGAAGGTGTCAAAATCTATGAAAACTATTATATAGAAGATTCTCTTTCAAATGGAAGCACAATGCGCTTTTTCAAGAATCGTACAGAGGTGGATAAAGTATGCCTGATGGACGGAGAATTACCGTTAGAAACCGGTGAGATCGCAATTGACCGTATGTACGCAGATAATAATTCACTGAAGATTGGAGATACTCTGGATGATGGGACAAAGTCCTGGACGATCACCGGGCTGGTTGCATTATCAGATTACAGCTGTTTGTTTCAGAGTAATAACGATTCTATGTTTGATGCTGTAAAGTTTGGAGTAGGCGTAGTGACGGATGAAGAATTTGATTCTCTGGATCAGGATAAGCTGCAATATAATTATGCATGGACCTACAATGAAAAACCGCAGACAGAACTCGAGGAAAAGAATGTTTCGGAAGATCTGATGAAGGCAATGGGAAAAGTTGTCACTTTGGAAAATTTTGTGCCGCAATATCAGAATCAGGCGATTATATTTACTGGAGATGATATGGGAAGTGACAAGGCAATGATGATCATGCTTCTCTATATCATCATCGTGATCATGGCTTTTGTATTTGGCATCACGACCAGTAATACGATTGCAAAAGAAGCTGGTGTCATCGGAACGCTTCGGGCATCCGGCTATACAAAAAATGAGCTGATCCGGCATTATATGACTCTTCCGGTGATCGTAACGCTGGTGGGCGCGCTGATCGGTAATATTTTAGGTTATACGGCATTTAAGGATGTATGTGCCGGTATGTATTATGGAAGCTACAGTCTGCCGACTTATGTGACAATCTGGAATGCAGAAGCTTTTCTTATGACGACAGTAGTTCCGGTAATAATTATGTTTGTAGTTAACTATGCGGTTCTGCATCATAAGCTGAAGCTGTCGCCGCTTAAATTTCTGCGAAGAGATCTTTCTTCCAGAAAGCAGAGACGTGCGGTTTATCTCAGCCCGCGAATGAAAATTTTTCACAGATTCCGCCTGCGCGTGATCTTTCAGAATATCAGCAATTATCTTGTCCTTTTTGTGGGGATCATATTTGCAAATCTGCTTCTGATGTTTGGCCTTCTGCTCCCGTCCGCACTGGATCATTACCAGCTGGAGATCCAGAACAATATGCTGGCAAAATATCAGTATATGCTTTCAATGCCGGTAAGTGTGATGGGGGGCAGTAATAAGCTTGAAAGTATGCTGGATATGCTGCTGTTTGCACATGACGCAGAAACAGATAATGAAGACGCAGAGGAATTCAGTGCTTACTCACTGAATACACTTCCGACCAAATACAAAAGTGAAGAAGTAACACTCTATGGCGTTCACGATGACAGCAAGTACATTGATGTGGATTTTTCAGATGGCGTGTATATTTCGAAAGCGTATGCAGATAAATTCCTGCTGAAACCGGGAGATTCGATCACACTCAAAGAAAAATATGAGGATGACGAGTATACTTTTAAAATCAGTGGAATTTATGATTATAATGGCAGTCTTTGTATTTTCATGCCACAGGAGGAATTGAATCAGACCTTTGATCTGGGTGATGATTATTTCAGCGGATATTTTAGCAACACGGAGATCACGGATATTGACAGTAGCTACATAGGTTCAGTGATCGACCTGGATGCACTGACAAAGATTTCCAGACAGCTGAGTGTTTCTATGGGAAGTATGATGGGGATGGTAAATTTATTTGCAGTTGCAATCTATATGATCCTGATATATCTTCTCTCTAAGATCATAATTGAAAAAAATGCACAGTCGATTTCGATGACGAAGATTCTTGGTTATACCAATGGTGAGATCAGCAGGCTATACATCTTGTCTACGTCGATCGTGATTGTTTTGTGCCTTCTGATCAGCCTGCCAATTGAGACTACGATCATGGAAATTCTATTCAGGGAAATGATGCTGCAGAGTATCTCCGGATGGATCGCGCTCTGGATTGACCCGATGATCTATGTACAGATGTTTGTGATCGGGCTTGTGACATATGCAGTGGTTGCACTTCTGGAATACAGAAAAATCCGGAAAGTACCGATGGGTGAGGCACTTAAAAATGCGGAGTAATAAAAAAAGTTCCCACTTTATATTGTTAACGTGCTAAATAACTGTTATAATGAGCAAATAGTGATGCAGTGAACAAAGGGAATATAAAGTGTTCACAGCGATAAATTTGTTTATAAGAGAGGGAACGATACATATGAATCAGTTGGAAGTACTTCGAGAGAGCCTTGGACAGTGTGATGAGATCGTGCTGGATGCATTACTTATGCGTAACAGAATCGTAGAAGATATCATGGCTTACAAAGAAGCAAATGATATTCCGATCCTTCAGCCGGAGCAGGAAGCAAAACAGAGAGAATGGCTGAACCGCAGAATGGAAGGCAGACGCCATAAAGATGAAGTGACTGCTGTTTTTGAAGAAATTACCAGAAACAGTAAGAGAATCCAGGCACGTAAATTGTTTGATTACAATATTGTACTGATCGGTTTCATGGGTGCAGGTAAATCTACGATTTCTGATTTCCTGCGGACAGTATTCGCAATGGAAGTTGTAGAGATGGACCAGATCATTGCCGAGAGAGAGGGAATGTCCATTTCTGATATTTTTGAGACATATGGAGAAGAGTATTTCCGTAATCTGGAGACAGAACTTCTTATAGAAATGCAGTCCAAGACCAATGTAGTTATTTCCTGTGGCGGTGGTGTGCCGATGAGAGAACGCAATGTAGTCGAAATGAAGAAGAATGGACGCGTTGTCCTTCTGACAGCTAAACCGGAGACAATCTTAAGCCGTGTCAAAGATAATCACGACAGACCACTTCTGGAAGGCAACAAGAACGTTGACTTTATTGCAGACCTGATGGAAAAACGTCGTGAGAAATACCAGGCAGCAGCTGATATTGTGATCGAGACAGATGGTAAGGATAAACTGGAAATCTGTGAAGAACTTGTTCAGAGAATCCGTGCACTTGACGCAGAAGAGTAAACAGGGGTAACATACAGCAGATTGTTGTCTGAGAATATCCCGAGACATACAGGTTGATACGAACGTAGTGAGTGACAACCTGTCAATAGCACAAAATATTGCTTTTTTTAATGAACATATCGAAAATGTCCAGATGCATGCCATCTGGATGGTTTTTTTATCACAAAAAATTGAAAGATATATCGAAAAAACAGTCCATTTTGTTTAATATATCCATATGGTATTATAATTTCATCAAAAAGCTATACGAAATAGCTAAAGAGCAAACAAAAATGGGAGGTTTCTTTTATGAAGAAAAAATTAGTTTTAGCGATGGCAGCAACAATGGCAATCACATCTTGTGCAGTTCCGGTACTTGCAGATGATGCAGCAGCTGAAGGCGGAAAGATTGGTATCTCAATGCCAACACAGTCTCTGGAACGTTGGAACAGAGATGGTTCTTATCTGGAAGAACAGTTTAAAGCAGCTGGATATGATGTAGAGCTGACATACTCCGATAACGAAACAGACCGTCAGGTAAATGATATCCAGAACCTGATCTCCGATGGAGTTAATCTCCTGGTAATTGCAGCTATCGATGGTGAAGCACTTAATACAGTTATGGATGAAGCAGCAGATGCAGGAATCCCGGTTATCGCTTATGACCGTCTGATCAAATCCGATGCAGTTTCCTATTATATCTCCTTCGATAACTATACAGTAGGTACTCTGCAGGGCCAGTACGTAATCGATACTCTGGATCTTGACAATGCAGGTGATAAAACATATAACATCGAGTTCACAGCAGGTGACCCGGCAGATAACAATGCAGGATACTTCTTCAACGGTGCTTATGACACTCTGAAACCGTATCTGGATGCAGGCACACTGAATGTAGTTTCCGGACAGACTGATTTCGATTCCGTAGCAACAGCAGCATGGGATACACAGACAGCACTCGAGAGAATGCAGAACATCCTCGCTTCCTACTATGCAGATGGAACTCAGCTGGATGTAGCTCTTTGCTCCAATGACTCCACAGCACTCGGTGTTACACAGGCAATCGAATCTGACTATGCAGGCAAAAACGACGTTCTGATCACAGGACAGGATGGTGACGAAGCAAACCTTGCAAACATCGTAGATGGAAAACAGTCCATGACAGTTTACAAAGCAGTTGCAAACGAAGCAGTTGTTACTCTTGACCTTGCAGAAGCAATGCTGAAAGGTGACACAATTGATGATTCTCTGATCACAAACTCCAAATGGGATTTCGACTGTGCATATGATACAGAATCCTATGAAACATCTGAAGGACATAAATGCCCATCATTCCTTCTGGTTCCTACAGTTGTAACAAAAGACAACATGAAAGAAGAACTGGTTGACACAGGATACTATACACAGGACGATGACGGATATCTTCATCCAGCACAGTAAGCAGAAAAAATTGCTTAAGTAACCAATAAAACATGTAATTTGAAATTTTAGGGCGGGGTGAAGAGCCCCGCCCGGTTTTTTGAAAGGGGGCGCCATTTTGGCAGACAATATTTTAGTAATGGATCACATTACAAAAGAGTTCCCCGGTGTCAAAGCTCTGGACAATGTAAATCTTGAAGTCCAGCGAGGAGAGATTCACGCGCTGATCGGTGAAAACGGTGCGGGAAAATCCACACTGATGAACGTTTTAAGTGGTCAGTATCCATATGGAAGTTATACAGGTACAGTTACCTATGAAGGTGAGGAATGCAAGTTTAAAAACCTGAACGACAGTGAAGCGAAAGGAATCGTTATCATCCATCAGGAACTTGCGCTGATTCCGTTACTTTCTATTGGCGAGAATATGTTTCTCGGAAACGAGATTAAGAATAAAAGCGGCAGCATTGACTGGGACAGAACATACAGTGAAGCAGAAAAACACATGGCACAGGTTGGACTCCATGAATCTGCACAGACACTGATCAAAGATATCGGAACAGGTAAACAGCAGCTGGTAGAGATCGCAAAGGCATTCTCTAAGAAGGTTAAACTTCTGATCCTGGATGAGCCTACTTCATCTCTGAATGATGAAGATGCAAAGATGCTTCTGGATCTTCTGATGGAATTCAAGAAGAACGGACTGACCTCTATCATCATCACTCATAAACTGAATGAGATCATCTACTGTGCAGACCGCTGTACGATCATCCGAGATGGTACAACGATCGAGACACTGACCAAGGGTGTAGATGATTTAAGTGAAGACCGTATCATCAAAGGTATGGTTGGTCGTTCTATGGATGACCGTTATCCTACCAGAAAACATAATGTCAGCAAAGAGGTTATGCTGGAAGTAAAAGACTGGACCGTTCATCATCCACTCTATCCCGAGAAGATCGTAGATAATAAAATTAACTGTAAGGTACATAAAGGTGAGGTTGTTGGTTTCTCAGGACTGCAGGGTGCAGGACGTACCGAGTTTGCAATGTCTGTATTTGGTAAGAGCTATGGAAGCAATATTTCCGGTGAACTTTATATCAAGGGAGAAAAAGTAAATCTCAAGAATCCGCACGATGCGATCCGTCATGGTCTTGCATATGTAACAGAAGACCGTAAGACAAACGGACTGATTCTCGGAGAATCCATTCGATTTAATACAACACTTGCCAGACTTTCCAAAGTCTGTGAGAAAGGTGTCGTCAATACAGATATGGAAGTTCATCTGGCAGATGAGATGACAAAGGAAATGGGAACCAAGACTCCTTCCAATGAGCAGAAAATCGGTAACCTTTCCGGTGGTAACCAGCAGAAAGCTCTGCTTGGTAAGTGGATGTTTACAGAACCGGATATTCTGATCCTTGATGAGCCTACCCGTGGTATCGATGTTGGTGCAAAATATGATATCTACTGCCTGATCAACAAGATGGTAGAAGATGGAAAATCAGTCATTATGATTTCTTCTGAAATGCCGGAACTTCTCGGTATGTGTGACCGAATCTATGTTATGAGTGAAGGCCGTCTGGCTGGTGAATTTACAGCGGAAGAGGCAACTCAGGAACGTATTATGGCTTCGATCATGCAGGAACAGAATAAAAAATAAGAAATAGTGACTGAACAGTTACTGGGAAAGGGGTAAAAAAATGAAATTTAATGTAAAAGATTTCTTAAGAAAGTATACAATGGTCATTGCACTGGTGATCGTATTTATCCTGTTCTGTGGATTGACAAACGGAAGACTCCTGTATGCACAGAACATGTCAAACTTAATGCTTCAGAATGGTTATGTTCTCGTTCTTGCCTGTGGTATGTTATTATGTATCCTGACAGGTGGTAACATCGACCTTTCTGTTGGTGCTGTAATCTGCCTGGTTGGTGGTCTTGCAGCAGTACTTATCAGCAACAAGGGAATGAACCCATATCTGACCATCATCATCTGCCTGGTTGTTGGCCTTCTGGTAGGTATCTGGCAGGGTTACTGGATCGGTTACAAACGTATTCCTCCATTCATCACAACGCTTGCTGGTATGTTCATCTTCCGTGGATTTGGACGTCTGATTCTGGACAACAAAACTGTTTCTATCCAGAACAAAGATTTCCTGAAAGTATTTACTTCTTATATTAATATTCCTGGATTGGATGACACTGCAAACTATTCAGCACTGATCGTTGGTATTGTTGTTGCTGTATATGTAATCTTCAGTGTAGTTCGTTCCAGAGCAAACAAAGCAAAAAGAGGATATCGTCAGAATACAGCATTTTCTGATTACAGCAAAGCTGTTATCATCGCAGTAGTTATCCTCTGGTACTGCTATAAACTGTTCCAGTACAAAGGTATCTCCGTAATGTTCATCTGGGTAGTTGCAATCTGCCTGATCTACAACTTTATTACATCCAAAACAGCATTTGGACGTTACTTCTACGCAATTGGTGGTAATGAGAAAGCTACACAGCTTTCCGGTATTGATACAAACAAAGTTTACTTCATTGCATATGTAAACATGGGACTTCTTGCAGGTCTTGCAGGTCTTCTCTGTGCAGCACGTGTAGGTTCTGTAAATGGTAGCACAGGTACTTCCTTCGAGATGGATGCGATCGGCTCCTGTTTCATCGGTGGTGCTTCCGCATACGGCGGCAGCGGTACTGTAGGTGGTGTTGTAATCGGTGCACTTCTCCTTGGTGTTATCAACATGGGTATGTCAATCATGGGTATCGGTGATTCCTGGCAGTATGTTGTAAAAGGTGCCGTACTTCTGATCGCAGTAGTATTCGATGTATTATCCAACAGAAAGAATGGATGATAGAAGCAGATAACAAATCAATAAAATGAATGATGAGGGTCATTGCGTGTAACGCAATGGCCCTTTTTATAACTGGATATGAAATGGACAACAACACTTTTGCACTATGGAGTGGAATATGTTACACTGATATCTGATAAAAATAAACAGAAAGAATGAAAGCTATGAAGAAATTTACACTGACAGTTTTTTTGCATCCTGGCAGGCTGCATCTTTTTTCTTTCCGGTATCTGGATTTATTTTCAGAAAAGTCTGGACAGAGTAGAGCTTGGAGAAGGAGAGCATGCGGCAAGCTATCAGAGACATTATCTGATGATCTCCAATGATAAAGATACTGGTATGTGGCAATCGGTTTATGAGAGTGCATCCAAGGAAGCAGAAGAGAAAGATGCGTATGTAGAACTTCTTTCTCCTGAACAGATGAACGGCTATTCTCAGGCAGACTGTCTGAAAATCGGAATTGCTTCCCAGGTGGATGGAATCATTCTGGAAGCGGATGGAAGTAAAGAAGAGCAGCATCTGATCAATGAAGCATTGAAGGAAAAAATCCCTGTAGTAACGGTTATGACGGATGATACTGCAACAGGCAGGATCAGTTTTGTCGGCTTAAACAGTTATCAGACGGGAAGTGCTTACACAGAGCAGATTAGCGGCATGCTGAAAGCGCAGGGAACTACCAGTGTCATGTTTCTTTCTACATCCAGTTCCAAGACACAGGAGACGAATCTTGTCTATTCGCAGGTCAAAAAGGAACTGGAGG
>ENA-OQET01001136-OQET01001136.1-human-gut-metagenome-genome-assembly--contig:-NODE-1136-length-12305-cov-2.938660_pt1 | contig 12305 bp, 14 predicted proteins | sample MGYA00242800_ERZ504645 | MGnify/ENA primary metagenome ERZ504645 (study PRJEB26092, sample SAMD00036308) | human gut metagenome | host: Homo sapiens | study: EMG produced TPA metagenomics assembly of... | reverse complement strand
ACAGAAGAAAACAGGGGGCATAAAGTAAAGTGGCAAACTATTATCATCATTTTCCGATGCAAAATTTTTATATATGAATATTATATGGTATACATATATGATTCTTGCAGAAATTCAAGAACTTTGGTACCTATTTTCTACCCAGTTATGCCAAGATATGAATATTGTCACATTTTATTTCTTTTAGTTTATCGTATTGCAACCACAACAAAAATTTATCATGTTCACAAAACGATAAACTTTATTAAGAAGATAAGACTACATTCACTTTTGAAAATGACCCTTCCTCGTCTTTATAAGAAATATTGTATAGACAATAGAGTTTACTACCTTTTTTGACATTTTTTTAGATCTCGTACGATTGTACTTCCCATTACTTCTCCATAAATTTGTGTTGTAGCAAGATTTTTATGTCCTAACAATTTTTGTACAGTTGTTATATTAGCACCTTTATATATCAATAAAGTAGCATTGGTATGCCTTGCAGAGTGGAATGAAAAGTGTTTGTTTATTCTAGCCAATTTACCAATTCGTATCAATTCTTTATTTACGCTTGAATTATTTTTTATTGAAAAAAAAGAACTCCATTTTCCTTGGTATTTTTGTAACAAAGTTAAAGCTTTACCTTCAAACAATAAACTTAAAGGCAATTTCACTTCTGCACCAGTTTTGACAGAGTCAAAGATTAGCCATAATTTTCCATCCATTTTTACGATATTTTTCTCATTTAAGCTTACAAAATCAGAATAACGCAATCCCGTATAGCAGCAAAATAAAAATGCATCAAGAGTATGTTCCAAACAATCTATTTCTTCCTATCAAAGACATCTTCTTCTAATTTTTTACATTTCTTCCGGTAATAAAAAAATCATGCTTTCCTTCTTTCATTTTAATTTTATATCTTCTGAAAGCATAGTTATTAGGATCGATGTATCCTTTATTAATTGCAGCATTAACAAAAGATTTCAAATGCTTCATGTGTTTAGCTACTGTATTTGTTTGATAGTCGGAATCATAAAGAAATTTTTCAAAATCTGTAACGAAATTATAGGTTAAGTCTTCAAACTCAATTGTCGGTTTGAACGATTGTAAAAGGGATATTGTCGTTAAATGGTTACGCTTTGTGCTGTCTTTTAGCTGAGAAGACATTATTTCTTTACGTGCAAACCCTAAAAATGAAGCATCTGTGTTCGATTTGAACTCTTCTTTTATGAGGCTTAAGGTTATTGTCTTTCCTTGCCTCCACAAACTTAATTCTTTCTTTTCTAATTCTATAATAAATTCATTAAGCATGCCATTCAGTGCATCTTGATTAGGATGCTCTTTAATAATCTTTCTTTTTACATCCCATTGTTCTGGCCGTAAATAAACATGCGTAGAAAAATACACTTTCTTTTTATTCAAGTAAGCTTCAACTTGAACTAAAGCAGTTCCTCTGTCATTTAAACTTTTTTTTCGATTGTAAACGAAACGATAACTGATTTTCCTCATAATTTAATTCTTTAAATTGAAATTCTATAATAAGACGCAATAAAGAAAAGTAGAAAAGCATTATTCTGCTATTTTGTTCTCATCTTTATATTTATTAGGCGATTTGTTAACGTTTATAGGTTAATGTATGTTTATATGGTCAGTTATAATTTGAAACTCTCTTTTTCTTACGACTTTAAAAAAAAGATAAATATGAGGTTTATTTTCGTTTTTTGTGAGTTTTAAATGCCCAAAAGCATAAAAATATAGCAGTTTAGTATGATTTTTACAATAATTTGTCTTTGCAGGGTCCGCAGGCAAAAGCGCTTACGATGGCGTTGAGTATGTATGTGGATGGCACAATGGACCTGTTTGCCCACCAGACAAACGTGGATTTGCAGAACCACTGCATCTGTTTTAATACCGTGAAACTGGGCAAGAGTATGCAGTCCATCGGCATGATGACGGTACTGGACCAGATTTGGAACCGCATCACCCGAAACCGCGTGCTGGGACGCCGCACTTGGATTTTCACCGATGAGTTCCAGCTCCTGCTGGGCAACAGCGCCTGCACGAACTACTACTTCGAGCTTTCCGAGCCGTGCCCGTAAGTGGGGTGCCATCCTGACTTCCATTACCCAACACGTTCGCTCTGTGCTGAACAATGAAGATGCCCGCCGTATGCTGTCCGACTGCGGCTATATCAAGCTGCTGAATCAGGCCCCGGACGATGCAAACGACATTGCACGGCTGCTTCATATCTCCGATGAAGAAAAGCGGTATATTGAAAATGCCGAGGTTGGCAGCGGTCTGCTGATTGCAGATAAAGTAGTGGTGCCTTTCAACAATACTTTCCCGCAGGACACTGAGCTGTTCCGTCTGATGGATACCAATCCTAACCGCAAGAAATAAGCCGGGATTGTAGGGGTTATGAAATGTCAGAACTATTCACGCAAACGAATAAGCAGAAGGAACTCTTTCGAACAGAAGAGGATATTGTAGCGAACATTCAGACTCAATTCGGTATGCCGCATACGGGAAAAAGACCTTCTGCTTGATGCAAAAATGGGGCCAAATAAAGACCAGTCCAGTCGTCTGGACTCTGAACCAGACGCGCTATCTGATACAGGAATGTCCGATGATGTCGGTGCCGGTGACACATCCGGAATCCTGCATGATTCTGCTGGAGGTAATAAGAATACTATCACCGGCACAAACACACCGCGCTCCAGTCGTACAAGCGCCTATTATGATTTGCTGCGCAGCCAGCACAAGAACGGTCACTATAAAGCTCCTGCATACCGGGTTGTGGATAAAATAGAAAGTCCGCTGCAAGCCGGAGCCAGCGCTTTGAATTATCACGATGACTTCGATACGGATGCCGTTCAAAATGCAGGGCTGCACATGGCAGTAGAGCAGACTGTTGTGGAAGGTAATATCATGGGCCGCAGCAGCGGACAGCGCTTTTGTAATCGGCAAACAAGCTGGCAATATCCTGAAAGACCTGAAAGATGAAACGATCAATGCGAAGGAAGCATTGAAAGCCGGTGGGCAGGTACTGCGCCTGCAAGGAGGAAAAATCTGTTGTAAAAATTGGTGGTGCTACCCTACGCAGTACAGAGCAGTACCTATCTTCATTTCAGGTTTCAACGGATGATTTCACCAGCAGTGTTCCGGGAAAGGTCAAAGAGGCTGCTACCAATACCGGGAATGTTCTGAAAAAGATAACCAAAGTGGTTCTGCACCCACTGCGAAATCTGATTGCTATGGGAAAAAGTAATCCTGATTAGTGCGGTTATTTTACTGTTCCTGATTATTGTGAGCCTGTTGGGTCAGATGAGCGGCACAACGTCTACCTCTGTGTTTGGCGCGAATCGTATTGAGGACGTTCAGACGCTTGTGCAGAAAATCAACGATTACCGAAATGCAGCGGTTACCGAGGGCGTCTATCAGGCATTCCAGAATGATGTTGACCCCAATGGCAATCCCTATGGGTACGATTCCCTCACCGGGCAGCGCAGCAATAATTTGCAGCATGGTGTTACTTGGAACTATGCAAACGGTATCTACAATGACACGGCGGAGATTATTTCCTTGGCGACAGTATATTACCAGCAGGATTGGCCGCGTTCGGAGCTTGTGTCTGCTTTCAGCGACAATGTGCCCTTTACAAAATTCTGCCGTGCTTTGACAGAATATGGTCTGGATGTGACTGTACGAGAGTCGGCTCCTTATTCCTGCATGAGCTATGGCGGCTGCGTGAACGGTTACCGCAGCGAAGGCGAGGTAGTTTCCATCAAGGATTATCGCCTTGAAACCCATACTTGCAGTGAGGGTGACGATGCCTGCGGGCAGTACGATGCCGCCGCAGAGTGGCACTGGAATGAGGGTCATGCAGAAAATAAGAGCTATTCTATATGGAAAGAGGACGGCACACATGATGTGACCGTCTTTTTTCCACTCATTTTCCCGGATGGTGCAACGGGTTCTGAACTTTCCGATTTGCCGGAAGAATACAACGCAGTTGCTGATGGGAAAATTAAGGCAGCGGACTGCACCGGCAATATTGTGCTGGATGATAGCGCTAATTTGTACAAGGGTGAACTGAACGACTGGTTTTATACCCCTGACGAGCTGACGGTCACTTTTACTGTTGTGACTGGCGAGGGTGATGATGCAGTTTCCGATGATTACGAGGTTACTTTTTCCAATGCAACCGCTATACCTTGGTGTCCCGGAGAGTTGAACGATGGGCAGTACGGTCACTACGATCTCGACTGCACGATTTATCTGACAGGCTATGACCGCTACACAGACCCGGAAACGCAGGCCCCAAACGGTGCGGACGGCGGAACAGGCAATCTGGAAGCGCTGGCTGAAAGCTGCGATGCAGGTACATTGACCCGGACAATCATCAAGCAGGATCAGTACGGCAACGAGTATGCCGGTAATGCAGTATCCGCCCGATATACAAAAACGATCACGCTGCCCAATGGCGCAAGCGGATTTCAAGGCTGGTATAAAGATGGCGAAGATGCTTATGGAAATGTGGAATGGGCATTGCTTCTGTATCGCATGGACTGGGAAGAACTGTATGGGATTGTGGACGGCATAAAATGCCGCGCCACCGGCAGCGGCATGACCGAGGAAGAACTGCGGCAGCTATTTGACAGCCTGAATATTGACGCCACGACCGCACGCGGTCAGGTGGTCGCCTTTGCGTTAAGCTGCCAAGGAAAGTTTGTCTATGCCCAGCCGTCTTCGCTGCGCGGCGGGCCGGGCAATCCAAGCGTGGGCATCAATCTGGATTGTTCGAGCTTTGTCCAATATTGCTATTGGGCGCAGAACCTGCCTTTTTCCGCAGGCAGCACAGCCGCTTATCGGAACGCAGCAGACCTAGTAAGTATTTCCCCGTCTGAAGTCCAGCCGGGAGATCTGCGCGTGGTATATGCCTCCGGCGGCGAGCAGGGGCACGTTCAGATGGCGCTTGGCGGCGGTGCGTGGGTCGAGTGCTGCTATGGCTATGGTGTGGCGGTGAATATGTCCAACGCCTGGATGGAAAGTAGACCGTGCTATTACTTCCGGGTATGCAGGATTTTGAGGTGTTTTTATGAGAAAATTTCTCGCATTACTTGTCGTGGCTTTTCTTTGCTTGCAACAAAAGGTATATGCAGAAGATGTTGCAACTGTAACGGTGACCGTTGCGAATTTCCCCGCAGAAATTGCAGAACCGCACTGTGATTGTCACACTTGGCAATGGCCCATCTGATACAGAATCAACAGTTATTGTTCTGGATGGGTTGAACAACTACACAGAAACAGTGACAGTTGTGCCGTCAGAATATTACTGCGCTGCTGCTGTGCAGTACGATGCCTTGGGGGGTATTATCCCTTGCAGGAAATCGACCAGACGACATTTTTCGCAAGTGGAAGATGGGAACCACTACGACCTGATTTATACCTTGGCAGACAGCAGCTGGTATGAGAGCGTGACCGGCCAGCAGCGGCACTATACGTTGCAACCGCTGGAAACGCCACCAGAGAACTATGAGCCAAAACCGGCGCAAGTAGGAGCGTACCTGACCGCACCAGTTGGCTTTTCCCAACATGTGATAGTTTACTTGCAGAATTTGTACACTGATGATGTCTATGATTTGGAGCTTTATGAATCGAATGAATTGGCTGCCGTTGAACCAAATGCACTGAGCGGAAAATACGCTTTTCTTTCTGCTTATGTTGTTGGCGATGCAGAAAACCGTTACCAATTTAACTGTGAGCAGAATGAACTTTCCACGGAAACCGGTGCGGATTTTCATTTGACGGTGACGGACACTGCCAATCCAGACCGCGAGATGAACACGCCCAGCCGAGATCAAAACAGCACGGTGCAGGCGGCAAACAGTTTCAACAACAAAAATACGGATGCACCGCAGCAGTCGACCGTTGAGCCGAAGACTGTTTCCCAACCTGTAAAGCAGATAGAAAAGCAGCTTGATCTGCTTTCCTTGCTGCTGGACTTTATGCCGGTGGTGCTTGTGGGGGCGGTGCTCTTTGCAGTGCGCTGCAAGCATCGCCGTTGAGACCCGCAGGGGTAACCGGAGCGTGAGCGACGGTTAGCAAGCATTGCATCTGTATATACACAGATGCGCTCAGGGACACCCTGAAACCCGTTTTGGGGAATATCCCCCATGCCCTTTTGACGAGAAATGGACCGGATAGATGAAAAAGAACAGAGAACGACCGATCAGCAAACTTCTCTTTTTTTCGGAAGCAGAGCTTCAAATTATTCAAGGAAAAATGCAGGAAGCCGGGATGACAAACTTCTCCGCTTATTGCCGGGAACAGCTGGTTAAGGGCGAAGTGCGTCATTACGATTTTCAGGTGCTTAAAGAGCAGACGGCTTATATTGGTCGCATCGCGGGCAGCATCAACCAAATTTGCAAAACGCTGCAATGAAAATAAGTCGGTTCACACCAATGATGTGGAACAGCTGCGTCGAGAATTTCTGGAACTGAAAGCAGATTATCTAGAGCGTGTGGTTAAGCTATTGAGAAAGCTCTATTGAAGAGTGCCCACTCTTAAATAAAAAAGTGACCACACGGAATTGCTCTTCGCATAATGTGTGGTCACTTTTTTATTTGTTCATAGATTAGGGATTTCTCTGTTTCCCAAAAATAAACTTTTTCGCGTTTTGGGAAATATTCATTTTCCGTTCAACCAATCAGCGATGTCTACAATTTGTATCCCCTCATATTGGTAGGCTTCATTATGCGTTCTTGCAATAACCATTTTGGGATAGGCATCCTTGATTTTCAGCAAGGGATCGACTTCTCGTTCAAAAGTTTTTTCGTCACTAATATTGTCAGATACCTGAATATAGATCTTTTCACTTCTGTGTAAGGCAACAAAGTCGATTTCTTTTTTGTACAATACACCAACGTAAACCTCATAGCCGCGGCGCATTAGCTCCATCGCTACAATGTTTTCCAATATGCGTCCATAGTCCATATTTCTTGTACCAAGTTTCGCGTATCGGAACGTGTGGTCACTCAAATAGAATTTGTCATTGGAGGAAAGATATTTTTTGCCGCGAATGTCATATCTGCGGAAGCGATAGAATGCGAACGCATTACAAAGATATTCCAAGTACTTGCCAACAGTTTTATGGTTAATGGCTTCGTTACTGCGAACCAAGACATCTGTAATATTTCGTGCGGATGTTTGGTTCGAAATATTATCCATCAGATAATCGACGATCCTATCCATCAATGCCGGATTACGAATCTTATATTTTTGCCTTATATCCCGGATGATAAGCGTATCAAATACATCGCGTATATAATCGTACTTTGCATCTTGATTGCGATAAAGGTAAGATCCTGCCATACCGCCCTCTTTCAGATAACGGTCAAACGCCTCATAATTGTCCTCGATTGCGAAGTATTGTTTGAATTCGGCAAATGAAAAAGGGAAAACCTTGATTTCGTAGGTACGGCCGGTAAAGAGAGTGGCTAAATCAGAGCTTAACAAGAATGCGTTTGAGCCAGTGATATATATATCAAACATTTCCATTGCATGGATACTGTTGATTGTCAGCTCAAAGTTGGGACACATCTGAACTTCATCAATTAAAACAAAATTCTCACAGCCTTTTTTGAACGAACTTTCAATGTAATCGTTCAGGGCATGGTAGTCCTTGTACGCCTCAAATTTAGTCAGATTAAAGTTGATGTGGATTATGTTTGCATTCGGTACATTTTTTACTACATAATCTCGAAATGCCTCCAGCAGCTTTGACTTTCCGCTTCGTCTTACGCCTGTAATAACCTTGATATCGGGAGTACCCATTACCTCAATGATTTTTTGCAGGTAATCATTTCGCTCTATCAGCCGCATCGTAGTTCACCTCTCTCCTATGATACTCCATCTATTACCCAAAATCAAGCAAATTTCATTTTTGGGTAATAGATACTTTTTTTGATTAAAATTACATTGGGGAAATTTATGGCTATCACAAAATCCATGCGATAAAATCTACTCTCGGCAAGGCACATCGCATATGGATCAGGAAACCAGACAAGACCGATGGGCAGATGTTGGTGTCTGGCTATAATTGCGAGCCGCAAACAGCTTCTATCGACTTTGAAATGACAGCGGTACTTGCGCACAAAGCGCGGAATCTGAAAAGGAAGCGTTCGTCAAATCTTGCTTATCATCTGATACAGTCATTTTCCACCGGAAGATGCGGTAACGCCTGAACAGGCGCATGAACTGGGAAAGAAGCTGGCATTTGAATACACAGGCGGCAAGTATGAATATGTGGTAGCAACACATATTGACAAAGGTCATATTCATAACCACATCATGCTCAATGCGGTCTCTTTTTACGACTATAAGAAACTGCGGACGGTGCCTTACCGCACGGCACGTCAGATACGGGATATTTCCGACCGCTTATGCATGGAAGCTCATTTATCCGTGATTGATGATCCGCAAAAGATTGGGCAACTATACCCAGAAAACACAGGGAAAAAGAAATCTGTATCCAACCGAACAGAAATCCGAAAGCGGCTGAACTTCTGTTTGGAGCGGGCAACGGATTATAGCCAATTCCTTTCTATGGCAAAGGAGCTGGAAATCACACCTACAATCCGCGGTAAGCATATGAGCTATTTGCTGGAGGGCGCGGGTCGAGCTGTCCGGGACAATAGCTTATCTGATACTGATACATTTACTTATGCCGGTATCTGCGTCAGACTGTCTGACAATGCACAAGAGCAGAAATACCTGAGGGAGACAATTACCGGCATCCTCAGTACAGCGACAGGCATGGCAGACTTTGCTGACAAGCTGAAAACGGCAGGCATCGAAACTAAAGTAAAAAAAGCAACTGGTCAGGTGCTGTACCGAGCCACGGCGCTGGATGGCGCGTGGGTTCCCGAAGATGCGCTCGGTTCCGAATTCACCGGTGAAGGAATTGAGTATGCGCTAAAGAATGGGAAAATGCAGATTGCAGAAGACGTGGAAATCACGCTGCTTGACCGTTATCAGGAATTGACGATTCAGTATCCAGAAGTTTGTACGGCAGCAGTGAAGTTAAGCAGCCGCCAAATTCTGTCGACGGGTAAAAACGGCTTGGTTCTTCAGGTCCACGATGACAATGGAAACCCCGCCAAACTAATGGTCAACAAAAGCGAAGTGACAACTTCGCCGGACGGCGAAATCACTTTCAATGTCGGAAACGACTTCTCTTATGACTTGGTTTATGAGGACGGAACCCACGGCACGATCCTAGGCGCAAAGCTGATTCAGCAGATTGACGAGGAAAACCACGTAGAGCCTGTGCAAGTCATCCTTTCGGAAAATCAGATAAAAGCTATGTCTATTCGAGGCGTGACGATCCATCTGCCGCAGAATGGCATTGAGCGACTATTTATACCTGAAAAATATGTACTTCGTGATTTGGATGCCGGGCAGTGTACAGTGCTTTTATATCCCAACCAGCAATATAGTTATGTCCCCATCGGAGATTCAAAGAAAAGGCTGAACATACAAGGCGACCGTCTCTCCGAATTTCTGGGAAGTTCAATTAATCCTATAACGGAAAGCACTGGACTAAAGCGTAAAATTGCTGCGGTAGAACGGCGCGCAGGAATTGAAAATGCGAAGTTCCTCGGCAAAATGCTGCAAGGCATGACCGATAGTCGAATCAATACCACCGGCGATTACGATAAAGTTATACATAATCTTGGAAAAACGCAGATTGGACTTACAAATGAACTGGCAGAGGTGAAGCAGAAGCGAACTACCTACGCGGCTGCTGCAAAACATTTGCAGATATGCAAGACTTATAAGCCTGTATGGATGGAGTATGCAGCAAAACCCTTAAATCAAAAGATGGAATATTTCAATCAACATAGTACGGAACTTCAAGCATACCGCAATGCAGCAGCATACCTCGAAAAAGAGGGCATCGACCAATCGGTAGAGATTGATAAGGTAAATGTCCTCGCACAAGAAATGGGGCATCGGATGGATGAATTAGTGGAACAATTAAGAGACGTAAATTTGCAGGAACAGAAAGTCCGTCAGGAACAGCAAACTCTTGCTGAAATTCAATCGGATTTGGTTGAATGAATGCCCAATTTGTACATATTTTGTTTAAAAGTTCAAAGTACAAATTTCGGACAAGCGAGGATTTATAATAGAGTTGGCGATACTATGCGCTTGTATGGAAAAATGTTGTGCTTAACCGTGCAAGTGTGTGAATACACATTTAACATCAAGTGCGTAAGAGTAGAAACCTCTGAATATTAATTGTTAACATTTTGTAAAATCGAAAAAATAGGCTCCAAAATTTCAGCCGATTTGTTCTCTTACCTTTTGAGGGGAAGTGACAAACGTGTGCCAATTTTGGAGCCTGTTTTTTATTATACTATGTCTGTTTGGCTCCGGAATGGCTCGTGCGCCTCCTCCTTTACTTGTTTTCCCCAAAAAACAAGTAAACGGAGGAAGTATTATGATTCAGGATGAACTTCTGGCATTATACGATCAAATGTCTGACGAAGAAAAGAATGAGAATAGCGTTCTGAAGGGGCGCTTCACCAAGTACATTACGCGGCGGCTGGAGTGGCAAGCAATTCGCTATGCTGCCCATAAGAGGAAAAGTATTGTAACGATTTCACTTGATAATATTCTGGATGAGCCTCAAGATGAGCGTGCTGCCGAGATGTTCCGTGAAGTGGAAATCGAAGTGGCGCTTCAGCAGGGATTGCAGCGTTTGAAGCAGGAAGAAAAAGAACTGCTGGTGTATCTCTTGGCGCTGGATATAGGCAAAATCGCATTGCAAATTGATTGCTCTGTATCGAACGTCTACCGTAAGCGGAGGCGCCTTTCGAATAAGTTGGAAGGATTAAAAGGGTGACGGTGCAATGAATAGTTTTGATGAGCACTTTAAGGGCGCTAAAAATCATAATCAGGAGGACTTGAAGTGGTTGCTTTCCTGCTATTATGGGACGATGATGAACCTGTGCAACGAGTACAGCTATTTTGGTGATGAGGATTTGTTCGGTCTCATGCTGGAGTGGTTTTGGTGGGACTTCAATAAATTTTCCATCTATGCGGAAACTGATAAACAGGTACATAAACGTAAAAGAGGCCACTATGAAGAAAAGCGGAAGTGGCGGTAATAGCATATAGGCAAATATGTTGGTCTGAGCGCTGAATATCTGTTGCAAAGAGGTTTTGTAATAATGTCTTCCAATGTTGGACATATTTTAAGGTGATAAATATCACTTTGTTAAGTGATGCTGTTGACGTTTGACAGAAAATTTAATATGATAAACATATACAGCATTTATTGGGGGCAAATTATGGAAAATACTAGACCATTTCATATCACGAAAGCGGAAGATCAGATTATGAACATCCTTTGGAGCGTTAAGGAGCCATTATCTCAGCAACAAATTGTGATGGTGGCATCTGATAGCGGAGAGATGACATTTAAGGAACGATCCATTTTTACGTTACTAAATGGGCTGATGGATAAGGGAATGGTTCAAGAGGCTGGTTTTGTCCGTAGTGGTAAGACATACGCAAGAACTTTTCAGCCTACGATGACCCGCCCAGAATGGTATGCCAATGCTGTTTACAATTCTCTTGATGGAAAAGAAGCAAACGAGTTTTTACACATACTGCGGCGGCTCTTGAAAGAAGAACCAACTGAATAAGAGCATTGCCCTCTTCTCTTAGGGAGGAGAGGGCTTTTTATATGTAGTAACGCCTGATATTGATTTGTCAAATATATGCATAATGCCGAAATGATGAAATTACTGCTGAAAGTACAGACTATCGGACTGTCAAAAAGGTAGAATGTATATAGGCATAGAAAAAGCATCGTGGCGAATAATGAAGCATTTTGCGAAATATGTCAAATAACAGATGACATATTTATTGAAATTTGCTATAATTGCATTAGTGTAATTAGCAATATTTGAGTGATATGATACATGACCGATTCTGTATTGGCGGCAGTTTGTTGTACACAGTGATGATTTCGACTATTATGACCATTGTGAGAGTGCTTTATGGGTGGAATGAAAGATAAAGAACGCTTTTCTGCTGGGCTGGTTTCAAAACCGTTTTGGTTTTATGAATATAAGACCTACGCGGAACAATTGAATAAAGGATATACGACGGAAGAAATAAAAGCACAGGCTCTACAGATGAACTTGTTTCCGGCGGCAAAAGAATATCGCGTTAAAGAAATTCTCTCCTGCGTATCACGCCGAGTAATGCAATTCGAGCCAGAGTGGCGAGATGTTTTTATGCAACAG
>ENA-OQET01001134-OQET01001134.1-human-gut-metagenome-genome-assembly--contig:-NODE-1134-length-12309-cov-2.750780_pt1 | contig 12309 bp, 17 predicted proteins | sample MGYA00242800_ERZ504645 | MGnify/ENA primary metagenome ERZ504645 (study PRJEB26092, sample SAMD00036308) | human gut metagenome | host: Homo sapiens | study: EMG produced TPA metagenomics assembly of... | reverse complement strand
TACACCATGCAGCATCTGTCAGGCCGCTTTGTCTGCATTCGGTTACCAGTTCCATCCATTCGTCCAGGGAACGCCCTGGAGCACGTTTCTTACTCATAATGAAACCTCCAAATGTAGTAAATTTCTATCTCCTATCAAGGGGAGTGTAGAAAAAATCTATTTACTATCATTATGAGTTTCAAAAACGTAGACAGTAAAGCTACCCAAGATTTAAGCGCTTACAGTAATTCCTTGTTCTTTACATAAATCAGCAATTCTATTACAGACAGCTTGATTAGAAGTCATCGAACACCTCCCTATACAGTTCTAATTATAGATATAGTGTAACCGTTAATTTGAAGAACTAGGTCTATATATAGCCTGTATAGAACAAGATGTGACAATTAATTTACAAGTTATAGCAGATATAAAAAATTTAGGAGATTTTTTATGTATTATAAGAAAAAGCAATATAGATTTTGGTACATAATGGCTGAAATACAAAATTAAAAAGGGAGAAGAGATATGTTAAAGAAATTAATTACTTCAGAATCTGTCACCGAAGGGCATCCAGATAAAATATGTGATCAAATTTCAGACGCTATTTTGGATTCTATTATGGAAAAGGATCCTTATGGTCGTGTTGCGTGTGAAACATGTATAACTACTGGCTTAGTGCTTGTCATGGGTGAAATTACAACAAATGCGAACATTGATGTTCCTAGTATTGTAAGAAATACGGTTCGCAAAATTGGCTATAATGATTCAAAATATGGCTTTGATGCAGATACCTGTGGAATCATTGTATGTTTAGATAAACAGTCAGAAGATATTGCTTTAGGAGTAAATGAAGCATTAGAAGCTAAAGCAAAAAAAGATAAAGCTAGAATTGGAGCTGGGGATCAGGGAATGATGTTTGGATATGCAACAAATGAAACCGAAGAGTATATGCCCCTTTCGATTGTATTAGCACATAAATTATCAAAACAGTTATCAAATGTTAGAAAAAGTGGAAGATTGAAGTATTTGAGACCAGATGGAAAAACGCAAGTGACTATTGAATATGATGGAAATACACCAAAAAGAATAGACACTATTGTATGTTCAGTGCAACATGATGAAAATATTAGCCAAGATAAAATTTATAAAGATATTTTTAAATATGTGATTGAAGATATAATACCAGAGGGATTGATGGATGATAATACAAATGTGTATGTTAATCCAACGGGACGTTTTGTAATCGGTGGTCCACATGGAGATAGTGGAGTTACAGGAAGAAAAATTATTGTAGATACGTATGGAGGATGTGCACATCATGGTGGTGGTGCCTTTTCAGGAAAAGACTGTACAAAAGTGGACAGATCAGCAGCATATATGGCACGATATCTTGCTAAAAATATTGTTGCACTGGGATTAGCAGAAAAATGTGAGGTGCAATTATCCTATGCCATAGGAATTGCGAATCCAGTTTCTGTTAATGTTAATACATTTGGAACAGGTAAAAAAGATGATGAACTGCTTGCAGAATTTATTTATAATAATTTTGATCTTACACCATCAGGAATAATTGATATATTTAAACTCCGCCGGCCAATTTATGAACAGGTAGCGTCGTATGGACATTTTGGGAGAACTGAATTAAATCTTCCATGGGAACAATTAGATACAAAAAAATTTTTAGGCATTTTAGAAGTGTAAACTTGTTATGAGAGAAGATATATTATATGCTAAATTTAGCTATTTGCGACAATGAGCCTGCCATCATTGAAGAATTAGAAGAATATTTGGATAAGATATCAGACATTTCATTTGACTATGAAGTATTTTTTAGTGCAGAGGAATTATACTCTTATAAGAAAAAACAGGAATTGGATTTTGATGTTTATATCCTGGATATTGAAATGGGAGAGATGTCTGGATTGGAACTTGCTAAAAAATTACGGCAAGACTCTCCCCATTCCCTTATCGTTTTTCTTACAAGTTTTTCTAAATATGTTTATGATGTTTTTGAAGTTGTGACATTTGATTTCATTTTAAAACCGGTTTCTTTTGAAAATTTCAGTAAAGTGCTTCATAAAGCATGTGATTTTTTATGTATGGCTAAAGTAAATTTTGTTTTAGTTATCGTAAAAACAGCTACAGTATCCCTTGCCAATCCATTGTATATATAGAAAAACTTGGAAGAAAAGCCCTTATACACACCAATACAGGGGATATATATCAGTGTAATAAAAATTTAGATGAGATATGGTCACAATTAGATAAGCGTATGTTTGCATCTATTCGAGTGGCCTGTATTGTGAACCTTTCCGAAATAGTACAGGTGGTACGTGATGAGCTTCTGTTAAAAATGGAAATACTCTCCATGTTGGACGGGCCTATCGACAGGAAATTAAACTACGTCATTTACAATTCCTAAAGGAGCAGTTATGAAATCTTTCTTTTTTATATGCTTAACGAATTGCTTAGATTTTGGGATATTAGAAAAATATTTGAAATGTTTCAGTCAAGAACGAAAAGTTGATCGCTATAAACTGATTTTTCTATTTCTTTTTTGTACAATTACTACAAGTATAGTAAACATGTATAAAAATCCAACTATCAATTTATTATGTAGTATCTGTATGATATACCTGTACAGTTTATCTTTTTCGTATTCTCGTTTATATTATATCATTCTACCGATTCTATACATTGGTTTGGGATTTGTGTCAGAGCCTATAGGATTTTTATTGACACTCCGACTTGAAACACAAATCAGCATGGAAATATCTTTTTATATTTCTGCGCTGATTTGTGAATTTATTCGATATCTTCTGGTTCGGGCTATATGCCATAGTTGGGCAATCCAGTTACCAAATTTATCAAAACAGATGAGCCTATTACTTTTTTTTAATACCTCTTTCCAGCGTATTTATTAGTTGTATGGCAATATATTTAACTGGAACCTATGATAATTTAACCGGAAATGTACTATGCTTGGCAATTATTTTATTAGTTTTATTAACAAACATACTGACATTTGCTATTTTTCACAAGTTAAGTATTGTAATAGCTGATAATTATAAAAATGAACTCCTTCTGCAAGAAGTGAACATGAAGGAACAGTATTATCGTGAAATCGAAGCAGGAAATAAAAAGGTACAAGAAATAAAACATGATTTAAAAAATCGCCTGATTGCCTTTTATGCAATAGAGAAAGCAAATGTAGATTTTAAAAAAGAATTTCAAAAGATCATTGGTGAATTAGATGAAGGAGAAAAAACTATATACACTGCAAATATAATTGTCAACACTATTTTGAATAATAAACTTCGTAATGCCCAGAAAAGGCATATCGCAACAGAAGCCTCGGTATTAGTACCCAAGCAAATGAATCTGGACTATAGTGCTGCCGGGATATTATTAGGAAACCTCCTGGATAATGCAATAGAGGCATGTGAAAAAATAGAAGTATCAAAAAGATGGATTACTGTGAATATCATTTATAAAGAACATACTTTGATTTTAAAAATCTGCAATAGTAAAGAGATAAAAAAGGCAAACATTGCATTGAGTAGCAAACGTCATTATAAGCAAAGTGGAATTGGCATACATAGTGTTACAAGGGTAGTGGAAAAATATAATGGTACAATAGAATTTTGGGATCTAGATGACTCCTTTGAAGTAAGTGCTATTCTTTATGGGATTTTAAGTGAAGTTGAATTATAACCGTTTTAAATGAATATATCAACTTAGTAATATGAAGACATAAATAGGAGAATTTATAGATGCAAAATATTTTTCCAGAATATAAATCTGAAATTGTATTAGGAAATGGTAAATTTCAACTTGATCCCATGTCATATACTGTTATTTATGAAGGAAAAGAAATCAGCTTAGCTCCCAGGGAATTTGAAGTTCTGTATCTTTTAGCCCAAAGGCCAAATTGGGTTATCCCAAAGAAGAATATCTATTGTTCGGTCTGGGGGAGTAATTATTATGATGATCAGATTCCGTACAAAACAGTGGAACACGTAGTATGGAAGATACGAAAAAGATGGGGCATGATATTATAGAAACATTGATCAATGTAGGGTATAGACTAAAAAAGATGTAAAGGCAGGATAGTGTGAGTAAAAGTTTTTATATTCTGATTGAATTTTTGGAAGATACGCCATATAATATTGGCAACTACTAAGAAGGTGCGCACATACGTCATTTGACTAAATATCATGTTGTAACCAGAAATTAAGATAAACCCTTACAGAACTTTTGTGGATAATCCAAAGAAAAGGAGGCTGCCTATGAACGTATATGAAGAAATAGATCAGGAAACAATGATGCTGCTTTTAAATTCTTTGTGTAAACGGACAGTGGAAGGAAAACAGATATGGGAAAATATGGAGTATAATCCTATTTCCTTTTTACAAAAATGATATTTATGAAAAAGAAGGTACCTGTATATCACAAATGTTTGAAGCAACGACAGTATTCAATGGTATTGAATATGAATTAGAGCTTTCAGAGTCAATCGAACTTCCGTCTGGCAAGGGAGATATTTTTGGAACCATTTCTTATGAAACAGAAGACGGAGAAGAGAATACGTATGATTTCTCTTTATTTTTTGATGTAGAGAAATATGATGATGCGAATGCGGAAGAATTGCAGGGTATTTTTGGAAACTCAATCATTGTACAGTTTACAGATGCAATGGTGGGAGTATTTGAAAATTCAGATGCGGTAGCGGAGGGATTTGCTTATGCAAGATACTTTCATCAAACAGGAATTGATCCGGAATGGGAAACCAATCCTCTTGTGAAATTGGGTGAGAAACTGATGCAAGAGCACGCAATGTTGGATTTTCATAAAATAGTATTGGATACAGATTATAGAAAAAGTTTATGGAAACGACCATGAACCTTCTATAACAGGATACAAATTTTGGGGAAACCATTGATATTTCTTAGGATATCACATATAATATAGTTAAGCCAAAAGGTTTCGTGTAGCGGCACGTAAAAGCTGTACTGCGTCCAGGCAGGGTAAATATTGGGACTATTTTATACTCGAAAGAGTATTACGCCCACACCAGGGAGATACGGTGAGTCCGCACCGGGGACTGAATGATACCGGCGACATTTCAGACATTCGGAAGGGTGTCGCGGCTGACAGCCAGCATAAAACCGCTTTTTAGAACAAAGAGAATGATAAGAGAAGAGGAGGTGCTTTTATATGGCTACATCAAGTATTCTTACCAATGTTGTAATTGAAGATCCGAAAAAAGCAGAAGCATTTGTAGATGCACTTGAAAAGTCCAGTCAAGATCCAGTATGGAAACCATTCTGCACCGTCTATTCCAATATTAGATAGTGTAGAAGAATTACGCAGATTCCTGGGTAGGAAAAGGAACTAAGAGAGATGGAATTATGCAGTTGTAAATATTTTAGATTATATAGAACTTATAGGAGAGGAGTCAGTAGTTGATGTCCTCTCCGGTTTTTCGTGTCCGAAGAATAAAGAAATAGAAAATTTTGTCCGGAATAATGCGGTAGAGTTCGCAAAACGGAAGATGTCCATTACTTATCTTTTGTTAGATGAGTATAGCAGGGTTTTGGCAATTTTTGCAATCACACATAAAGCAGTGCAAATCTGGGGAAAAAATCTTTCTTCTACGTTGCAAAAAAAGGATACAGCGGTATGCACAAAAAAAGTGAGAAGACAGATGAATATGCTCTTTCTGCTTTTCTGATCGGTCAGTTTGGAAAAAATTATCAGCATAAAGACGCACCCGTTCCAGATGGCGGAAAGATGATGGAAGCGGTATTGACCATTCTTAAACATGTACAGCGTGAAATTGGCGGTGGCGTTGTGTACTTAGAGTGTGAGGAAAAGCCGGAGCTATTGAATTTCTATCAGAATGAGAAAAACAGATTCCGGAAATTCGGAGAACGTTTATCAGAAAAGAAAATGTGAATTATATTCAGATGCTACGAATTTTATAAAAAAAGAATAAGGATACATAAGGTGCAGGTGATTCTAAGATAGAGGAGTCACCTGTATTTTTTATGCCTAAATGAAGAGATAATGCAGTGCTTTTTCGTAAATGGTGCAAAAATCGTTTTCAACTCGTTCAGATATAATAAATCTTTAAAACCAAAAAAGGAAAGAAATGGTAATGAAACTGGGAAATCTTGCCTCCATAGTCCATTACCAGGGAAAGGATTTGTAATTATAATAGAGCCTGTAATCAACGAGGAGATAAAAGAATGCAGAATGAACTTTATATTGTAGCAGATGCCATAAAAGCCTTGCGGGAAGCCAGAGGGCTGACCCAGGAGCAGCTTGCGGAAAAAGCATTTTATTTCCGTATCCCATCTGGCCAAAAATAGAAACACATGCCAGAGCTATGGGTATGAAAACCTATATCCGATTGTTGGAAGCTATGGATATTCCCATAAAAGAACATTTTATACACATGGGTACAGCGAAAAAAGATATGATGTTGAAGGAAAAAATCTGGTATCTGGTACAGGATTGTGATGAAAGAGAAACTAGCCTTTTGATCTATTCCATAGAGGGAATTAAGAAAGGGCTAAAGAAATATCAGCAAGACAGCAGGAAGTGAGAATACAGATAGGGAGGAAAAGGGAAATGTTATCAAGAGAAAAGGTGGAAGCAGTATTATTTAAAATGGGAATGCCTGCCAATGTAAAAGGATTTGGCTATATTGTAGACAGTGTTTTGCTTCTGGAAGAAGACAGCAAGATTAAAACGACATATCTGTATTTTAAGGTGGCCAAGCAACATGGCACGACAGGACAGAGGGTAGAACGGGCAATCCGTCATGCGTTTGATATTGTCCGAAGCTGCAGAGGTGATTATGATGTGGTGAACCATTATATCGGTTTTATCAACTGTGCCAATTCCCCTTCCTTATCCATGCTCACAATGAAGATACGGGAGGAAGCACTGGAAGTACCGGAACCAAAACCGGAAAAGAAAGAAGAGAACGTGATTACAGGAATTACCGAAGCCCGGCTTCTGGAGTTAATGCGGCAGGCATACACAGAATTTTGGGCAGATATGATTATCCGGTTAAAAAAATAAAGAGAAATGCAGACCGAAAACAGTCTGCCAAAACACATCAGGGTTATGGTGTCTTTTGGCAGGCTGATGTTTTCAGCCGGGAAGAACCTTGAAAACTGAATATCAGTATGGTGATATTTTTTTAAAACAAACGTGTCATTTCTGACGCTAATCTATAGAAATATCTTAAAGGACACAAAACATTTCGGCACATTCTATTTTGTATGATGCAGGGTCATGAGCTGTGCGAAGATACATTTGTCCGCATTGACAGCAGGTAAGGCAGAAAAGAAGCGGATCAAACAAGGAATCGTAGAAGATGAAGGAAAAGTGTGAGCAGCGCCCGGACATAGGCTGTGGGTGGCAGGCAGTCTGAAAGCCGAATGATAATGATACCTTTGCATAAAACACTGCAACCAGGGTAGCGTCTGGGACATGCTGCAGCGGGAAAGGGTGCTGCAGGGTGTCAGGCGGCCAGCCGGGCCGGTCCTACATGCTCCCGTTCACACCGGGGTGAGAAAATAAAAAACATGCTGGCAGGGAAGGCCCTGCCGGTATGGTGTGTAAAATGGGTTCATTTTAGGGCTATGGGGAAACGCCGGTTTCTTTATAGCCCTGGAATGAAAACAGGAGCCAAAGAAAGAGGAGGCAGAGCAATGAATAGAGAGATGTTACAAAAACTGTTTTCAGAAGATAAAGAGGTCTTTCAGGGAGGAATGTTATTCCCTGTATGGATCTGCAAAGGAAAAAAAGAGATAGAAAATAGGAACAGTCCCCAGCGGGCGGCAGTGTATCTGGATATTCCCATTCCATGTGCCGGGCTTTTGTATTATGAAAAAGAAAAAAGCCTGCATTACTGTGAACAGCAGACATACCATGTAGTTACGATCCTGGAAGGTGTAGGGCGTGGTAATTCCATAGAAAAAGAAAACTGGCAGAGGCTGGCAGTGCTTGCAGGAAAAGGCATGATTGACGTGATTGTGGTATCCGGGCTTAGCAGGTTATCCTATTGTCCGGAGGAAATTTTACAGACTATGGAACTGCTCCAGGCTTTCCAGGTGCAGATAGACTGTATCGGTTATGGGATTTTAGATTATGCCAGACTGAAACAATATTTAATGCACACCTGGGAGAAACAGGAACAATTTGAGCAGGACTTAGATGCGTATCTGTGCAGTTGCTGTACCAGGGAAGGGATATAATGCTCTCGCGGGAAGAACTGCTGAAGATGCGGGAAATGACGTTTGAGGACATTGACCCGAAAGAGATACAAGATGTAGAGAAACTGAAGATTGATGTAAAAAAGAGCAAACCGGAGAAGGTCCGGGAAATCCTGGAGTCTGGAAAGAACCCTTATTTTCTGAAATATAAGGGGATCACCATAAAGATTGGGTTTGCTTCTACCAACCGTACCATAGAGGAAGCCATGCAAAGCCTTGTGCAGATGAAATGGTAAAGCCACGACAGGGATAGGGAACAAAGCGGATTGTTGGCAGATTACAGGGTGGACAAACCTTCTGGACTATGGTAGGATGATGGCAAGGACCCAGTAGCCTCTATCATTTAGGGAATCGGCTGACGAATCTAAATGATAGGAGCGAATACAATGAAAAATCAAATACTTAAAAAATCTATCGTGCGGTTGTTTACCTGCGCCTTTCTGATGAAGATGGTGATAACAGGGAAAGCGACAGCATATCAAACCAGAGGATACTGATTCATAGCTTCCTGAAGAGCCACCCTGAAATTCAGGTGGTAAAAGAATGTGTGGATGATGGATATACCGGCACAAACTTTAACCGCCCTGGTTTTCAGGAAATGCTGCGTATGCTGGAAGAGGGGGAAGCAGACTGTATTATTGTCAAAGACCTTTCCCGTTATGGAAGGGACTTTTCCGGTGTTTTACAGTATGTGGAACGTATCCTGCCGAAAATGGGTGTGCGCCTGATCCTTGTCAATGACAATTATGACAGCCTCACGCCAAATCGTGATTTCCTTACCCTGAGATTTAAAAGTTTAATCAATGACCTTTATCCTGCGGATACCTCCAAAAGTGTGCGCTCTCATTTGTATGTCAAAATGACAGCCGGGCAGTGTGTAGCACCTTTTGCTTTTTATGGTTATCTGAAATCCGAAGAGGATAAACATAAGCTAGTTATGGACGAAGTGGCTGCTTCTGTTGTACGGGATATTTACCACATGAAAATGCAGGGCTGCAGCCTAACGGATATATCCGAAGAATTAAACCGGCGTGGGATCTTGACGCCTCTTCGGTATAAGCAGGTATATTTAAAACAGAAATTAAAGACAGGGTTCCGCTTGACGGAAAAACCGGTCTGGATGCCAACTATGGTGCGTCGTATCCTTCTTGATGAACGCTACACCGGAGTGCTGATACAGGGAAAAACCACAACGCCAAACCATAAAGTAAAGGTTGTGATCCACAAAGAGGAAGCTGAGTGGATACGGTATGAAAATGCCTTTGAGCCGGTTATCAACAGACACCAATATGAAGTGGTAGGTAACCTGATGAAAATGGATACCATGAGAGGGGCAAAGGGGCTGGCGCTTCTTTCCGGCCTGGTAAAATGCGGGGACTGTAAAGAAAGCATGGTACTGAAAAGCCCAGGATAAAGTCCACCACTATTATGATATGTTCGACTTCCCTTTATGAAAAGCAGTGCAGTTCCCATAATATCAGTGAGAAAAAAGCTGGTAGGGGCTGTGACAGAAGCAATCCTGCATTATATTTCTGTTCTGGTGGAAACTGAAGGAGATATTGGCGTATGTAAAAACTGCCTCGAATCCCAAGACAGCGGCTTTTGGAAGAAGACAAAAAACTGGAAGATGCTGGAAAAGGAGAGCCAGAGGATCTTAAACATTAAAGTAAAACTGTATGACAGTTTGCAGAAGAAATCCTGGACCGGACAGAATTTGAAACCTTCAAAGCAAAGTATGACCAGTCTTTAGAGGAAATCCGGCAGGCAATGGAGTGCCAGCAAAGGGAAATCCGAAACCTGCGGGAAACCCTTGAAAAACAGCAGGAGTGGCTGGAATATTTTCTGGAATATCGGGACCGGACGGAAGTGGACCGCTTAATGCTGGTAAATCTGGTCAAACGGATTGAGGTATATGAGCAGAAGCGCATTATCATTCATTTTTGGTTTGAAGATGAATTTGAAAAGGTATTGGGACTGCTGGAAACAGTAAATAGGGCAAAGCCGGATCAGCGTGTGGAAGCCTTCCTGAAAGGAAAGGGGGCGGAAGCAAGTGCCTAAGGTAAGCAAAAGAGGACAGAAAAGACAAAACAGTAAGCCGGAAATGAAGTATCTGAGAACCTATATCTATGTAAGGCTTTCCGAAAAGGACGGAGGGCATGGCAGAAGGGATTCCATTTATATCCAAAAACAGATCTGTGAAGACTACGCAAAGAAACACCCGGAAATGCTGGTGGTAAAAGTCTATGCGGATAATGGTGTGACAGGTACAACGTTCCAAAGGGACGCATTTGAAGAGTTGATGGAAGATGTGGCAAATAAAAAGGTTGACTGCATCATTGTAAAGGATTTTGCCCGGTTTGGAAGGGACGCCTTAGATGCTGTCGATTTGATTGACGTGATTTTCCCAACCTTAAATATCCGGTTTGTTTCCGTTATGGACGAATGTGACAGTGCAAACCCGGCTTGTGTAGAAGACCGGACCACCAATATTTTGAAGCACTTTATGAATGATTATTATGCCAGGGAAGTTTCAGAGAAACTGGTACAGGCACACCGGCTGTCCAGGGAACGGGGAGAGTTTTGGGGTTCCAGACCTCCTTATGGATACCAAAGAGCAGAGGAAAACAGTAAGAAGCTGGTGCCGGAACCAGAGGAAGCAGAAATAATCCGGCAGATTTTTTACTGGTATGTGTTTGAAGAAATGTCAAGCTATGATATAGCAAGGGAACTGAATGGCAGAAAGGTATTAGGACCGGAGGACAGCTACCAGAAAAGGAAACAGGGAAAGGAGCCGGAAAAAAGGCGGTTATGGAGATCAGACGGTATCAGGAAGATTTTACAGAACCCCCGTTTATATAGGTGCTGCTGTTTATGGGAAAACAAAACAGATGCTTGCGCAGAATATTCCCCTTCAGATGATACCAAAAGAGCAGTGGGAAGTGTGTGAAAATGCCTGGGAAGCAGTTGTGGAACGGGCGATTTATGAGAAAGCACAGGAAATTGCAAAGGAACGCTGGAAAGATACGTTGGATAACTGGGCTGCAAACCCAAAAGAAAAACAGGGGGCAGATGGCCCTTTTAAGGGAAGGATTTTCTGCGGGCATTGCGGAAGACGTCTTGGAAGGAGCAGGAGCGGAGGCAATGAGAAACACAAATATATGGTTTATAAATGCCCTTCCTTTTCCCTTACCGATCATACGGAATGTTTCCGGACGGTGAATGAAATCTACATCAATCAGGCAGTCAAGGCAGCACTCCGCTACCAGATCCAGCTTGCTGTAGAAAGTAAGAAAACCTATGGTGCAGAGTTTTATCAAAAGCTGGAGCAGGAGGTAGCAGAAAAAATAAAAAATGCCAGACAGAAGTATGAGAAATATGGAAGAAAACTGGAAACCTTGTTTGAGCATTATGCTACCGGGCTGTTGGACTGCAAGGAATATCAGGAGATTAAATCAATCTATCAGGAAGAACAGCAAGCAGCCAGGCAGAATATGAAGCAGATACAGCTTCGTGGACAGCACCTGTTAGATCAGGTGAAGGCAAGAATGGATTGGACAGAGGAACTTCTAAAGTACCAAAGATTTCAGAAGATAGAGAAAGGAATTGCGGACCGTTTTATTGAAAAGATTACGGTATATTCCAAAGACTATGTGGAAATCGTGTTCTGGTTTGGGGATTTATTTGAAAAGGAGCTGGAAAAAGAACTGGACAATATGGAAGGAGGTCTTCCGTATGCAGTGTGATTTTGTTTTTGCTTATCTGCGTCTTTCCAGAGATGATAAAGAAAAAATGGAGGAAAGCAACAGCATTAAAAATCAAAGGCTTTTAATTCAGCACTTTGTAGAAAACCAGCCGGAGTTTGCAGGGGCAAAGCTTTTCTTCTTTGTAGATGACGGTTACAGCGGTACAACGTTTGTTGAGGTAAGATAACGTAACCTTTTTTGCAGAGGGCGTTATCTTACCTCTTTTTGATGTATGTTAGATAGCATAACTCTTTACGTCGGCTCCTATCTGTCTGAAATAGGAGATGCTTTCGGTA
>ENA-OQET01001128-OQET01001128.1-human-gut-metagenome-genome-assembly--contig:-NODE-1128-length-12381-cov-4.373674_pt1 | contig 12381 bp, 13 predicted proteins | sample MGYA00242800_ERZ504645 | MGnify/ENA primary metagenome ERZ504645 (study PRJEB26092, sample SAMD00036308) | human gut metagenome | host: Homo sapiens | study: EMG produced TPA metagenomics assembly of... | reverse complement strand
CGTGGGAGTTCAAATTTGCTGAGCTTGACGACGCTTTTTCGACCGGTTCAAGCATCATGCCGCAGAAGAAGAACCCCGATCTCGCGGAGCTCGCGCGCGGCAAGGCGGGGCGCGTGATAGGCGACCTCTGCGGACTGCTCACGACGATGAAAGGTCTGCCTCTTGCATACAACAAAGACATGCAGGAGGACAAGGACGCAATTTTTTCGACGGCATGGACACAGTCAAGATGTGCCTGACGGCTCTGACTCCGATGATAGCGACGATGAAGATGATTCCCGAGAACATGAGAAAGGCGGCCGCCGGCGGCTTCATAAACGCGACCGACTGCGCCGACTTCCTCGTTTCAAAGGGATTGCCCTTCCGCGATGCATATAAGGCGACGGGTGAGCTCGTTGCGCTGTGCATAAAAATCGGCACGACGCTCGAAGAGCTGCCGATAGACGAATATAAAAGCATCTGCCCGCTTTTCGACGAGGGCGTGTACGATGCGATAAACCTCGAAAACTGCGTAACAAGGCGCGGAATGTAAAAATTAAATCAACAGCCGGAGATTTTCTCTCCGGCTGTTTTGCTTTTGTGCCGCTGATTCAAGCTCTTATTTCATACGGTCGTAAGAATATAGAACGATGCAAAAACAAACTAATATGGAGAATTGAATAAAACTGAAACAAAAGCACTCTCCGGTTGATATCAGGGAGTGTTATTGTTATAATCAAATCAGGTAACTTTGAGCATTTGTGAGGGGAGATACAAAATGACGGGAATATATGATTGCTTCGGGTATGATCCGGGATATGATATCTCTTTTGAAGAAAGGTATAAATTGATCAGAAAAGCGGGATTTGATTGTGTAATGTTATGGTGGAGCAATCAGTTTGGCAGAGGAGACGGTTATCGGGAGGATGTAAGACTGGCTCGAAGTGCAGGTTTATTCGTAGAAAATATCCATGCGCCTGTGCATGAACAGAATAATCTGTCACTGGATAATCTGAGCGGAGAAAGCGTATTTCAAAGTTATCTGCAATGTGTAGCGGATTGCTGTGAATATGATATACCAACCGTAGTGATACATTTGCCAAACGATAACAATTCTTTAACTCAAATAGGAATCAGACGGTTGGCAGAGCTTATAAACAAGGCAGAGCAAAAGAATATTCATATTGCTTTTGAAAATTTAAGCAACATTAAAAATTTAAAAACAGCTTTAAATAAATTTACTTCAAATAATGTAGGCTATTGTTATGACAGTTGTCATCATATAAATTATGCACCGGATGAAGATTTGTTGGGAATGTATGGGAACCGTCTGATGGCAATTCATTTACATGATAACGGCGGCAGCCACAATCAACATCAATTACCGTTCGACGGCAATATTAACTGGGATACAGTTATGGAGAAAATTGCCCGTACAGGATACCGTGGAGCAACAACTTTGGAACCAATGATTGGGATATTCTCATTTGAATATTTGTCAGTTTTTGGAATTGGCTTATGAAAGGGCAAACAGACTTGATTACTTACGGAGATAATGGAGACAGCGTAGTTCAAGCAGATTTCCGATTGATTCTGATTTCAATGAATACACACAAAAACAGACCGGGTCTCCCCGGTCTGCTGTTGTTTTTTTTACTGTTTATGCGGGCTGAGGGAAGTATTTTCCGATAAGCTCCAGCAGCTGTTGGAACGCATCGTAATAGCCCTGAGCGCCGACACACTCATAGAGCGCATCGCTTATAAACTTGCTTATCGCCTCGCCGACCGCGCTCAGTTTCTCTTCATTCTCGTTCGGAGCCTCGCGCTCGCCGATTTTTATCAATATATTTTCGAGTCTCTGCTGCGCGTGCTCGGTTGCCGCTGGGTCAACTACCGTATTTTCGAGCATCGCATTGCACTCCTCGAGCGCCGCGTCAAGCTCCGCCGCATCCTCGGGCGAGAGCGTGCTCCTGTCTATCTCCTGCGCCGGTTTCATCAGATTGTTCACTAAATCTTTCGTATTCCTGCCGATGTTGAACTGCGGGAATCTGTCGGGCATGGAATAGACATCCTTGAACTCGGGATTCGTCAGCAGCTCGATCGCAAGCTTCATTATAACATCGTTCGAGCCGGTCTTTTCGTGATCCTGACCCTTGAAATAGAAGGTGTGGTCGGGAAGCAGACCCACCGACGCGTCAACAACTCCGTCGGGTGAAATATGATTGTGCGCCGTGTTCTTGCAGTGAGTGCCCTGCTGGACATAATCCTCGCCGAGGGTCTCGCCTATCTTCGCGAACTTCGCGCCCATGGAGGTCGACTCCGCGTGGATTATCCCGTCCGCGTTGCTCTTGTCGTATGAGGGCACAAGGCAATAGAGCTGATAGTCATAGTCAACTATATCAAAGACTTCCGCTCCGGCGGTGCGCATCTTTTCGATATTTGCGAATCTGTTGACCTGCGCGTGGTGATATACTTCAACCTGCCTGCGCATCTCCGCATTCTCTTCTCCGGGCAGGACGCGCGCCACGGCTTCGTCATAGTATGCCTCGGGCACGAGCGACCACATTGTGGTGCAGTTGCGAAGAATAACATTCGTCAGCCCGTCAACCGTCGCGTCGAGCGTATCGAGCAAAATCTGACTTGGGTATCATTCTTATAACGGCGTTGAGCAGATAGCCCTCCGCTCCGCCGACAAGATTCGGCAGCAGGTTCTTGTAGAGCATCTCGTCCGAGGTGCTGAGCCTGCCGAGATAGATATCGTCGACTATATTCGATCCGTCGAGCGCGGGGACAATATACACCACGCGGTCGAGGCTCGGATAGAGCTCCGGATAGCGGTCGAACAGACTGTTTGCGATAGTGCCGCCAAGGCTTATTGCCACGACATTTATCTTGTTGTGACCCGTCTCGCGCTTTATCTGACCGATGAAATTATAGAGCTCATCAGTTATCTCGCTGTTGTTGCCGAACGAATTGTAGGCGAAATAATAGAGATGGTCTTCGCCCGCAACTTTCGAGAAGCCGTCTATCGGCACATTGCCGTATATCTCTTCTTTGTCTTCGTCCGTGCATTTTGCAACGCTCTGCGGATATTTCTTGACTCTGACATCATAGACATTCTTGCCGTCGAGTCAAAAGCGTTGACATAGAGAGTACCCTCGAGCGTCTTTCTGAATGACTCGACAAAGCCGTCGTCGCGCTGGGTGACGAGCATCTTGGCGAGCGGCCAGAGAAGATTTTTTTATAATATATTTAGTATTCGCGTATATCGGCCAGCCGGTTATCTGCTTGCCGTCCTCGTCGACTGCTATCTCGTCGTTCTCATATAGATAGGTCTTGGACTGGCCAATGCCGTGGATAACAACCGTCGGGCTGTATTCGCAGGTTCCGCCGCATTCGGTCAGAGTGCCGGGCTTTTTCGCCTTCGCGGGCTCTGCTTTTTCGCTTTTCTGAGTGAGCGCCGCAGCGAGTCCCGATTCGTCGGCGGACGACACGGTTTCATGCTTTGCGCCGCCGTAAGATGCGGCGGATATGCCGGTCGAGAAAACAAGAGCCGCGCATAGTATCAGCGCGGCTATTCTCCTGACTGACTTCATTTTAAAACACCGTCCTTTAAAAAGATACGGCGAACTCCGAAGATGGGGTTCGCCGTAAATAAAACTTCAGATCAGATAACGGAAGCTATGAATTTGATAAGGAACTTGATAACCACGCGGGCAACATCGGAATAGCCCTGGCTGCCTATCGTCTTGAGGGCGATGAGGCTGAGCACACAGCAGACCTTCTCGAGCGCATATGCCGCCTCGGAAGTCTCCTTTGCAGGCTCGCGCTGACCGAGTTCGACGAGGATATTCGTCAGTCTCTCTTTCGCGGCGTCTGCCTTTGCGGGATCGGCTATAGTCATGTTGAGTGCGTCTTCGCCCTGCGCGATAGCGGCGTCAAGCTCGGCTATCTGCTCGGCACTCGGACGCTCCTCTGCGGGCATTTCGTCAATTTTCGCTCTGTAAGCCTTTGCATCGGGCAGGAGCCAGCGTCTTATTTCCTTCGTGCGGCAGGTGCCGTTATACTGCGGCCAGACATCGGGCTTGGAGTGGACATCCTTGAGCTCGGAATCGGTAAACAGCGCGCAGGCGAGAGTCAGAACAACGTCGTTGTTGCCCGCCTCGTGGTGCTGACCGATGAATATCCATGTGTTGTCTGGGAGGACTGCCGTGGAGGCGTCTATCGAGCCGTCAACGGACATATAGCCTCTCTTTGCGGGCTTGTAGCTGTCGGGCAGCTTCTGTCCGGGGGCGGCGCCTGTTGCGCCCATGGTGGTCGATGAGAGCTGGATGATACCGTCGGAGTTGGTGTCAAGCGCGCTCTTGATAATGCTGAAGTAGCTGTATTCGATATCGCCGAAAGCGAGGTTCGCGCCGGCTATTGAGTCTATCTTAACGCCCGCCGCGTGAGCCGCGAGGACATTCTTTCTGAGGTTGAGCTGAGCCTGATGATAGCGGTCGGTCTTCGCCTTGAGGACTGCGTGATCCTTGTCAGTCAGATACTTTTCGCAGAGAGCGTCATATCTGTCAGACGGGACGAGCGCCCAGAACTGCGGGCAGTTTACAAGCAGAGTCTCGGAAAGACCGTCCATAGCGGCGGTCAGGGTGTCTCTGAACACCTGGCGCGGGATTATTCTGATAACAAGATTGAGAAGATAGCCGAGGGAGGCGGTGTCGCTGCCCTCCGCGATTATTCTCGGGATATACTCATGATAGAGGAACTCGTCGTCGATTCTGAAGCCTGCTTCGCCTCTGGTGAGGAAGTCGGCGATTATCTCGGAGCCGTCGGTCGCGGCAACGGCGTTGACGACCTGATTGATATCCTTGTAGCCGTAAGCGTCAAGATATGCGGTGAAGATAGTTCCGCCGAGGCTGACGTTGAGAAGATTTACCTTGTCGTGTCCGGTCGCCTTCTTGACCTGCTGGATATATTCGTTGAGGTTCGCGGCGGAGTCCATGGGGCTGCCGACGAGATTGAAGGTGAAGAAATAGACATGATCCTCGCCGATGATATTGGTTAGCTTCTGCATGGGGATCATTCTGTATGCCCAGTCTCTCGTGTCCTTATCCATGTCGGCGAGAGAACCGTATTTCTCGGTCTTGAGGTTGTTTATCGGGTTGCCCTCATTGTCGCACTTCTGGATGGAGAAGAGGTCGCAGACGGTCTCATAGACTGCCTTGGGGAAGCCGCTGTCCGTCTGGGTGGCGAGCATTTTTACAAGCGGCCACGCGAGCTTTTTGAGGATGACGGTGACAAGATTATCCGTATCAAGGATAAGCAGCGTTCCGCCTATGCGTTTGCCGTCCTTGTTGAGCACGGGCTCGTCGTTCTCGTCATAGAGATATGTGGGCGAGTGGTTGATGCCGGGAACCACCACGACGGGCGCATGTCCGCAGTCGCCGTTATGGCAGTTCGCATGGGTTCCGCTCTCTTCTGCGGCGTCGGCAAGCGTATCAACGGCCTTTGCTATCGACGCATCGGACGATGCGGATGCGGGGGCTGCGGAGGCGCAGGTAAACGCCGAGAAAGCCATGATGAGCGCGAGCACAAGGGCTACGGTCGATTTCATCTTCTTCATAGTTTTTCTCCTGTTCTTGATATGTATTGTCTTATTCCTTATAATCGGCAAACTGAGGGTGTTCGGGCATGGTGAACACGTCTATCGGCTCATCGGAAGAGGCTATCTTCGCAACGAGATCGAGCAGATTTTTATTCTCGGCGGCCTGTTCGTGCTCCATATTATAATAGAACCATGTCCTGTCCGGCACGACGGCAGACGCCGCATTGATATCCGAGCGCGGGGATATGAAATCAACGGGTTCGCCGCGCCCCGGGCTGAGCGTCCGTCCGGGCGGCGCACACTGCGCGCCCATCGACGCCGAATATGTCGGGACTATTGTATCTGAAGTCAGACTGTCGGATGCCGCTATCGGCGCTAACCGCTTGCCGCAGCCGCAGATATTATAAAATTCAACCGAGCGCTCCTGTTCGCGCCGGACAAGCTCTTTTATATTCCGCCTGACCCGCCAGTGGCGGTCGGTCACGGCGCGCATCGCATCATGCGCGGAGTCGCCGAGATATTTGTCACGAAGCGCGGGATAGCGCTCAGCGGGGATTATTCCCCACATCGCAGAGCTGTTGACAACAACGCTCTCGCACGCCGCCTGAACCAATGCTCTGACTGCGCCGTCCGCGACTTTCTTTGGCATCATATGCATCAGTTTAGATATTTTTTCCGCCTCGCGCCGGCTCAGAAGCATTTCGAGCAGCGCGTCGCAGTCGTCTGTATTGATATCCCCTGCGACGAGGTCGGCGGCGATATCCGAGCCGTCATACGCCGGGACAACGCCGATAACGCGCTTGACATCCTGATCCGCGCCGTACAGCTCGAAGTACATCTCCGCTACGGTCGCGCCCATGCTCACGGGAATCAGATCGACCTTTTCGCACTGCCTCTGTTCTTTGACCATCGCGATAAATTCGCGCAGCAGACGGGCGTTTTCGTCCGCCCTGCCGAAGATATCATACGCGAAGAAATAAAGATTCTCTTCGCCGATAATATCCGCGAGCGCATTGAGGGGCACCATCTTATATATGTATCTCTTCTCGCCTGCGGTGCATTCGCCGACGGGACGATAATAGCCGACAACCTCGGCTCTGACTTTTCTCATGGAGTCGGGCGTGCAGCTGAGCGGTTCGAGCATCGTGCGCACTGCCTTGTCGAGCGCCGCAGTAAAGCCGCAGTCGCGCCGAAGAAGCATCATCCGCGCGGCGGACGGGGCGACCGACTTGACGAGCGCGTCTATATCCGGATCGAACGGCCAGAGATTGCGGATCTTTTCGCCGTTTTCGTCCGTCTCTATCACCCGCGACTGCCCTATGCCCGGTATTATTATGCACGGACGGTATCCGTGCGCTGATTCTGAGTTCATGTGAGTTTCCGCCGTTCTCATTAGGTACAAAATATGATAGCATATATTTGGGTAAATTTCAATAGAAATAAGTCTTTGACAGATAAATATTTATTAATACTTGCCGATAAAAGATTGACATATCACTCAGGTTCTGATAATTTATGATGTGACAAAACGCAAACGGAGGTCGTTTTATGCAGTATATCGAAATTCTGAAAAAATCTATATTATTAATGCGCCGCCTTGCCGCCCTCACGCTCGCGGCGTTCACGACTTTTCTCTCCGTCCTGACTCTCGGGATAGACGCGCTCTCTGCGGGCAAGAGGCACCCCGAGGTGTCAAAGGTCAATGTATTGCTCATAGGCGCGGCGGAGCGCTCGCAGGGCATCACGACGGACGGGAAATATTATTATTTCAGCTCGAAATGGGGGCTGACGAAATCCGAGCTTGACGGCAAGACCCGCGTCAAATCGAACCCGCTCGCCATTCCGCAGCAGCTCAAGGACGACTACGGTCTCGCACACATCGGCGGCATCAGCTACTCAAAAGCCGACAACTGCATCTACGCCGGGCTCGAGGACAGCAAGGTCTGGAAATATCCAGTCGTCGCGGTATACGACGCGGACACGCTGAAATTCACCGGCAGATATTATATTCTCGACAACACCCGTCACACGCGCGGACTGCCGTGGGTCGCGGTCGACAACGACAACGGTCTGCTCATCGCCCTCGACCACTCAAAAAACGCGAATGAGCTGATTTTCTATGACATAGCGGACAATATGAAATATGTCAAGACAGTAAAGCTCAGCGAGACGGTCAGGCGCATTCAGGGCGCGGAGATGTACAAAGGCATGCTCTACGCCGCGACAAACGACGACACTCAGGCAATATATAAAATCGATCCCGTCAGCGGCGAGGTTTCAAAATATTTCGACCGCAACCTGACCAAAGGCAGCGAGGGCGAGGGCATCACGGTGCTCGAAACTGCGGACGGCGCAGTGTTCCACGCGATAGACATGGGTCCACTGTTCATCAATGCCTTCATCCGCAGCTATGCGCCGGTTGAAGAGGGATAAATAAAAAGCCGAACATTATATAAAAAAAGTGCAGCCCGGTTATCCCGTAGCTGCACTTTCAGCTTTTTATTTAATACACGACCGCATCGTCGGCGGTAAAGCCGCCGAGCGAATTTTCTTTCACCTGGATACATACAAAAGTTATCCCGGAGTCCGCCGCGGCAGGAAACTGTCTTTTGGCTTTCGGCGCAACTCTCAGTCAGTCGCCCTCGGCGAGAGCCACTTTCTCGCCGTCGATAACGGCTTCGCCCTTGCCGGAAATAATGCCGTATATCTCTTCGTTGCTCTTGTGCGAATGGACGAACGGAACGCCTGCGCCGCCATCGGTCTGCTGGTCGTTTATTGCTTCAAAGACGTCGCCTCAAGCGGAACCTACGGCATACCGGAGATTCTGTCGGTGCTGCTGATAATTGTACTGCATAAATGGAAGAAGAACACGCTGCTGAGCATCGGCGGCGGCACGGCGCTCTATATGCTGCTTGTGCAGACGGTGTTCAAATAATCAGGTGCGCCACTGATATTTTTGAAGATCGACTCTGCCGGATTCATCAAATTCCACGCCCTCCTCTTCGAGGAGGGTCTTTTGCATATCCTCGCCGCCGAACGCGAACGCGGAGGAAGTCTCGCCCAGGCGGTTTACTACCCTGTGGCACGGAATAACGCCCGGCTCGGGGTTGACATGCAGAGCATAGCCGACAACGCGCGACCAGCGCGGATTGCCGGCGAGAGTCGCTATCTGCCCGTAAGTCGCAACGCAGCCGCGCGGGATTTTTCGTACAACATCGTATATCAATTCGAATGTGGTTTTCATCTCAATCACCCAAAATTATTTTAACTTATTCTACGCCTGAAATGCAATAAAAAAAGACGATGACAGCAAAAGCTGTTACCGTCTCTGAAAAGAAAACAGCCTTCCTATTGGAAAGCTGAATTCACAAATGTCGGCGTCGACTTATCTTCCCGGGAGGCTGCCCTCCGAGTATTGTCAGCACGAGTGAGCTTAACTACCGTGTTCGGAATGGGAACGGGTGGACCCTCATCGTTATAGGCACCGACTTCGGAGCGATTTTTGTATGACCGCTCTCTCAAGTGCTCAGATATAATACAACATTTCACGACAAAAGTCAAGGACTTTTTTCAAACTTTTTTAAAAAATCTTAAACTTTTTTGCACACCTCTGTTATCTCGCCGATATAAATGCGGTGATAGTCGCCGTTATGGTAGTTTTTCTCTATCTCGGGCACCAAAAACTTCGACGGATCCATATCCGCAAAAGCTATCTTTTTGCAGGCTATAATTAAATTCGCCTCTTCAAACGCCACGCTCCCGCCAAGCTCTACAGCACTCAGGTTGCACTCTTTAGCCTTGTCATAGTCGCGCCCGCTCTTCGCGCCGCAGAAGGAGAGCGCCTTTTTATATTCGCCGCCAAAAAACGAGAGCGTAAAATCGCCGTACTTCTCCATGAATTCATATGTGTATCTCTGCGGGCGCACGAAAACCGCGACAACATCCTTGCCCCACAGCTCGCCTGTCATGCCCCAGCTGACGGTCATGGTATTATAATCACCCGCTTTGCCGGCGGTCAGCAGCGCCCAATCGTCTCTTACAAGGCGCGTGAAGCTGTCTTTTATATCGCAGATATCAATTTTTTCAAAGCTCATGCAAATACCCCTTTTCTCGCTTGATTCTTCTCTGTAATTGACCGAAGTTTAGAAATATGTTATACTTATGTTATAATTACAAATAATAGAAATTCAATTAACATAAACGGCGCGTTCAGAAAAATCTGCGGTTCCCGCACATATATTATATGCCGCTTTTTGCGCGATGCAAGATTTTTCTTTGCGGCGCCGGATGAAAGAGAAAGGAATTGATGTTATGCCGGAGCAGAACATACCGGAGATCAAGGGAAGTCTCAGAGACTTCATGCTCAAAGTTCCCGAGCCGATTTATCGCTGCAGCGGAATCAAAATACTCGGCAGACGGATCAAGTCGGTGCTTTTTTCAACCGACGCGAGCATCATCAGAAACACTAACGCAGACGCGGTCATCGCAGTCTATCCGTTCACCCCTCAGCCCGTGATAACCCAGGCTGTCATGGTAGCGGCGGACGTGCCGGTCTTTGTCGGAGTCGGCGGAGGACTGACGCAGGGTCACAGAGTCGTCAACCTCGCCCTGCACGCCGAGTTTCAGGGCGCGATAGGCGTTGTCGTCAACGCGCCGACGAGAAACGAGACGATAAAAGAGCTGCACAGAACTATAGACGTGCCGATAGTTGTCACCGTGCTCAGCGAGGACGAGGACATTCAGGGACGCATCGACGCGGGCGTCAGCATCCTGAACATATCCGCAGCCGGCAGAACGCCGCAGGTCGTGCGCAGCATCAGGGAGCGTTTCCCGGATATCCCGATAATCGCGACAGGCGGTCCGACGGAGGAGAGCATAATCGCCACCGTCGAAGCGGGAGCGAACGCGATAACCTGGACTCCCCCGTCAAACGGCGATGTGTTCAAAGACATTATGGACAAGTACCGCCACGGCGAACCCCACCCGGATTTTTAATCGAAACAGCCGCCCGGAGAGATACTCCGAGCGGCTGATTTATTTTGCATAACTCAGTACAGCTAAAATAAACCGCCGTCGGAGTTTATACCTCCGGCGGCGATACTTTTATATTATTTTGCTTTTAATCGGCTGAGAACACTTTCGACACGGTCGATGGCTTTGTTCACCTGATCCCTCGCGTTGTTTATCCTGTCCTGCATGACAAAATCGGCAAAGGTGCTGTCCATGAACCAGTCGGCAAAGGAGAAAAAGCCGTCGGTTTTTATTCCGAGGTCTTTGAAGTCTTCCACATCACGAAGCTCCTTGCCGAACCTCGCGAGATCTCTCTTCGCCTGCTCCATGTAGGCGTTCGCATCGTCCATCTTCGAGCGCTTGATAAGCGACGAGACAATACCGCCGCCGAGTATATCCACGACTCCCCAGCTCTTCGCTTCATCGAGCTTACTTTTTGCGCTTTTGAGGCTCGCAAGCGCGCGTTCGCCCGCCTTAACAGCCTCGCGTTTTTCTTTCTCAAGGTCGTACATATGGCACACCCCTATCGACAGATATCAAATATATCAGCTGTTATTTTATCAGCAGTCTTTTTACTTTTATCTCGCCGTCCGCTACTTCGCCCATGCCGAGGAATTCGTTTCCCGGCGCAATGACGCGCACAAGCTCGTTTTCCTGCGGGGCTTTGAGATAGAGCCGCTCAAGGCTCAGCTCGCCGCCGTTTTTGAATCTCCGCGCCTGCGGCTCGGTAACGGTCACGAATCTGTAAGAGTCGAGAGCCTGCTCGATCGGGATAATTTTTTCTTCGATTTTGCCGCTCTGCGCGAGTTCCGCAAGCTCGTCGAGGGTTATGCATCCGTCTATCGGGAACCCGTTTGCCTTTGTGCGGCGCAGCGCAGTCATAACGGCTCCGCAGCCGAGCTTTTCGCCGATATCGGCGACGAGCGAGCGGATATATGTGCCCGCCGAGCACTCGACGGATATTGTATATTCGCCGTTTTTTTCGTTGCAGCCAACAAGTGATATCGAAGAAATATTAACAGTCCTGCTCTCGCGCTCGACTTCTATCCCCTGCCGCGCGAGTTTATATAATCTCACGCCGTTTTGCGAGATGGCGGAATACATCGGCGGCACCTGCTCTATCGTGCCCGAAAAGCTCTGCAATGCGGATTCAAAATCCGCGCGCGTGGCGTTTACTTTCCGCGTTTCGAGCACTTCGCCGGTGATATCGAGCGTGTCGGTAACAGTGCCGAGCCTTAAAGATGCGATATACGCCTTGTCGTGCGACGGGAGCAGTTCGCAAAAGCGGGTAGCTCCGCCGAGCAGAACGGGCAGAACGCCTGTCGCCATGGGGTCGAGCGTACCGGTGTGCCCGGTCTTTTTGACGCCCGTCATTCGGCGGACACGCGCCGCCGCAACGAACGATGTCATGCCCTCGGGCTTGTCAATGAGCAGAATCCCTGTCATGTTTTTCTCCGTTTTCAGTCGTTTATCATTGCGTCATAGAGCCTGTCGCAGCAGTGGTCGTCTCTGTAGAGGAAGAAATCCTTCATGCGTGAGGCATAGGGCTCCTGCGGGGCAAAGCCGTTGTTTATATATTCTTCAAGATGGTCGAGCAGAGTGTCCGCATCCTGCGAGAACGGTCCGAAGCCGTTTTCAAGCGGCAGGTCGAGCTGCCTGTAGTTATGCGACACGCCCGCTAAGAACAGCTCATAGTCCGGCACGAAATAGAGCACGGGGCAGTTGAGATAGACGGAGTCAAAAACTATCGAAGAATAGTCCGTTATCATCAGTCTGTACTCGTCTATATT
>ENA-OQET01001127-OQET01001127.1-human-gut-metagenome-genome-assembly--contig:-NODE-1127-length-12388-cov-2.767719_pt1 | contig 12388 bp, 15 predicted proteins | sample MGYA00242800_ERZ504645 | MGnify/ENA primary metagenome ERZ504645 (study PRJEB26092, sample SAMD00036308) | human gut metagenome | host: Homo sapiens | study: EMG produced TPA metagenomics assembly of... | reverse complement strand
CGGCCACAGGCAGTGCCGGAAATGCGGTAAGTCCGGACTACGGTGTTACAACGTATCATCTGGGTACGGATATCAATGGTGTTACCTCTTATGCCAGTCATGTTATTTCGTTCCCCACTGGCAGTGCTTTTTGCGCTTCTGAGTGCCAGTGCCATGGTAACGGTGGGCTCCTGATCGGGGTCCTTTTCCATTTCTTTGTGGGAAATGTTTTGGAGGTAGGCGGAAGAGATTTTTACATTGAGAACCTTTATTCTGTACCCGGGCCCGGAAAGCTCCTCAGTGTATTTCGTTCCGGGAATTACGGTAATATCGTAAAAACCATGTTTTTACGGGACCTGTATCTTGTATTGTGGACGCTGCTTTTTATTATTCCCGGAGTGGTAAAATCCTACGAATATAAGATGATCCCTTATCTTCTTGCGGAATATCCGGATATGAGCACAAAGGAAGTGTTTGCAAAAAGCCGTGAGATGATGAACGGACAGAAGATGGATACCTTTATCTTGGATCTTTCCTTTATTCCCTGGTCTGTCCTTTCGGCAATTACGGCCGGGATTGCGGGACTCTTTTATGTATCCCCGTATAAGGATGCAACCTATGCGGAGCTTTATGATACTCTTGCGGCAGGAATGCCGGGAAACGAACAGCAGGTGTATGAAGATGAAAACAGCGGCATTTACTGATAAAATGATCCTTGTGAGAGGTGGCGGAGATCTGGCCACAGGAGTGATTCACAAGCTTCATCAGAGTGGCTATCAGGTCCTGATCCTGGAATGTGACCGTCCAAGTGCCATCCGCCGTCATGTGGCCTTCTGTGAAGCTGTTTATGACGGAACTGCAGAGGTAGAAGGCGTTGTGTGCAGGAGGATCACGGAGAACGATATCCGGACCCAGTGTAGGAAATGCTGGGCACAGGGAGAGATCCCCCTTCTGACAGATACCCATGGAAAACATATCCGCGAACTGGAGCCGGAGGCAGTGATCGATGCCATCCTTGCCAAAAAGAATCTTGGGACCAGCAGGGATATGGCACCACTGACTGTGGGACTTGGCCCGGGCTTTACCGCAGGGGAGGATGTGGATTACGTGATCGAGACCATGCGTGGCCATAACCTGGGAAGGATCATAAAAAAAGGCAGTGCCCTGCCGAATACCGGAGTGCCGGGACTGATCGCAGGGATCGGAAAGGAACGTGTGATCCATTCACCGGCAGCCGGTAACATGAAAAACATCTGTCAGATCGCAGATCTTGTTGAAAAAGACCAGGTGATCGCCATGGTAGGTGATACGCCGGTGAAGGCTACCATTTCCGGCGTGATCCGGGGGCTGATCCGGGACGGTTATCCTGTTTTTTGAGGGAATGAAGATCGCAGACATCGACCCAAGAGCAGAACAGAAAAAAAACTGTTTTACGATCTCAGACAAGGCAAGGTGTATCGCAGGGGGAGTACTGGAGGTGCTGCTTTCCTGCGGAGTGCTTCCGGGAAAAGAGAAAGCCGTAAAGAATGAGGAACTGTGACCGATACAGAGCTTTTTTTCCTTGGAAGAAGTACGAGAATAAATGGAGTGTGTCATGAAGAAAAATGAAAAAGCGCTTACTGTGGCATTCACAGGAGGAGGCGGAAAGACCAGTCTGATCCTTGGACTGGCAGAAATATTTTCCGGACAGGGAAAACGTGTGATCGTGACCACAACCACGCATATGGCATGGGAACCGGAACGTCCTTTTGCGGAGGCAGAGGACATTCCGGGAGCATGCCGGTTTATAGAACAATACGGATACGTCATCGCGGCTCATCACAAGGCCGGGCAGCCAAAGATTTCCGGCCCCGAAAAGGAGATCCTGGAAAAGCTGCCCGGCTTTTGTGATCTTCTTCTTGTGGAAGCTGATGGATCCAGGCGCCGACCCCTTAAAGTGCCGGCTGTTCATGAGCCGGTGATCCCTTCTTTTGCAGATATGGTAGTAGGAGTGATCGGTCTTGACTGCATCGGCAAAAGAATCTGTGATACGGCACACCGTCCGGATGATGTGGCGGGATTTCTGGGAAAGCGTACAGATGAGCCTGTGACATGGATGGATGTGTGGAAGATCATCCGGTCTGAAGCCGGATTGCAAAAAGGCGTGGACGGGCGAAGATTTCTCGCGTATCTGAACAAGGCAGATACTCTGGAGGATCCCGGTATGGCGGAGAAGCTTATGGCACAAGGTCAGGAGGCTGGGATCATGGTGATCTGCGGCAGCCTGCAGAGAAGTGTAAACAGCTAGTACAGCGAAAAGAAAAGGAGCGGTGATATGAAACTGGGACTGATCATGCTGGCAGCAGGAAACAGCCGGCGGTTTGGAAGCAATAAGCTGCTGTACGGGATAGACGGAATGCCGATGTACAGGCATATTCTCCTGGAACTGAAAAAAGTGAAAGCAGCACTGGAGGAACAGGGGCACAGGTGTGAGATCACAGTTGTCACACAGTATGAGGAGATTGCGCAGGAAGCAGAGAAGCTTGGCGCGTGGTTTCTTTATAATCTGCATCCGGATGAGGGGATATCTTCCTCACTGAAGATCGGACTTGGGGTCAACCGGGAGATGGATGCTTGTTTGTTTACGGTGGCAGATCAGCCGTGGTTGCGGTGGGAGACGGTTTTTTGGACTGGTGGATGTGTTTTTGAGAGATGGGAAGGGGATCGCCTGTGTGGAGCATGATGGGAAGACCGGGAATCCTGGTTTTTTTCGAGAAGTATTATGGGGAGCTGATGGAACTTTCCGGTGATGTCGGAGGGAAGAGGGTGGTTGTGGCACATCGGGGGGATGTGGCTGTGATGAAGGTGGAAGATGGAAGGGAGATGGTGGATGTGGATTTTGCGGACGGACGCCGGTGAGGTACCGTCTGGTTTGGGCTGGGGCTTCGTCGGGGGCTGGCTTCTAAGGCGGTGGAAATCTGCTAAAACCGCTGAAAAAAATCCAGAACTCGCTCCTGCGTCGCTCAAACAGCTGGATTTTTTTCCAGCAACGCAGATTCCCACCGCCTAAGAAGCGCACCCCTCCTGCAGAGCCAGCCCAAACCAGACGCTACCTCGCCGGCTGACGTGCGAAAGGGGAGATAGGCTAGAGTGAAAGTGTGAAGTTTGTAGAAGCAGAGCATCGATGATGAAAGCACCGGCTGATGTGTGAAAGCACCGTGTCTGAGGCAATTTTCACGCATACAAAAGCCAGCAGGGAACCGCCCTGGCGTGGCGGGATGTTCTGCAGGAGTCCTGCTGATTCTTAGGTGCTGTGGTTTCTGCGTTATTCCAAAAAGTTCTGCTGTCTGAGCGTCTGGACGCGAGTTCAGAACTTTTTGGAATGGTTTTAGCAGAAGCCGCAGCACCTTAGAAGTCAGCGGACGACAGACGTCCCTCCGCTACGCCAGGGCGGTTCCCTGCGTACGTTCGTTATAATTTATAATTATAAGGTAGACAAAGCTCAAATAAAATGATTCTTAGCCGCTTCTTCCTCAGCCAGACGAACCGTCTCACCGGAAGGATTGGAGATCACTGCTGAAGCTACGATCTCACAAGGCGGGTTTCCCTTTACACTGTCAATGGCAGCTGTAACGGCAGAAACATCACCGGTCAGAAAAACAGTGGCATGTCCACCACACTTTGTCTGCCAGGTAAGAAAAGAAACATCAGAAGTCTTCAGCATCTGGTCGATCACCAGGATTGCATTACTGCTGCCAACAACCTCAACTAAACCAAAAGCACCATAATTCATAAATCCGTCGCCCCCTTTATTTATTGATCGTCATCTTCAGTGCAATCTCAGTATCCTCAGAAGGAGAAGCGATCACAGTATGAGAAACAACCTTACCAAGAGGTTTGGCTGCCTCCAGCGCAACCTCCATAGCTGCATTAACGTCAGAAACAGAACCACGCATCTTGACACAGGCGCCACTCTTCAGACGGTTACGCTCAACACTTTGGATCCTGACATTGGCTGCTTTGGAAGCAGCATCAAGAGCAACAAAACAGGCAACCAGGTTATCAAGCTCAAAAACACCTACAGCCATGCCCTTATAATTATTATCCATAAAAATACCTCCATGCGGAACAGATTCCCAGTGATGTGGTTTTTTTGACCGATTTTACGTGGAATCATTACCGTTTTTATGGCTTTATTATAACTTTTTTAGACAAAAATAGCAAGAAATAAATACACGGATAATCAGATAGTTACTGTCCATTCCGTTTTCAGCAACATGCTTCGCGATGTACAGAATTTATGCTGATCGCATAAGTTCGCGCGGTATGTCTCGGGTTTTCTGTGATCTTTGCTCACAAAAAACACCTTGCGGGATATTACAGTGAACAAACAGTAACGTCTGATATTTCCACAGCAGCCTTACAGGGAAATATTTACTTTGCATATCAGATATAGTATTATTTACAATAGTAAAAAAGCAGGAAGGTGTAAAGAAATGCAGACACATCAGACAGACTTTTCAACAGGAAATGTCTATCGTAACATTATGGAGGTGGCTGTGCCGATGATCATTGCACAGATCCTGAACCTCCTTTACAACATTGTAGACCGGATCTATATCGGAAGGATTCCTGAGATCGGAGCCACTGCACTGACAGGAGTGGGACTGTGTTTTCCTATTATCACCCTGATCACCGCATTTACCTATCTTTTTGGAAATGGAGGAGCACCGCTTTGCTCCATGGAAAGGGGAAGAGGAAACCGGGAAGAAGCAGAAATGCTCATGGGAAACACCTTTGTGATGCTGATCGGCACAGGAGTGATCCTGACAGCCATTGGCCTTATCTTTTACAGACCGATCCTCTATGCCTTTGGCGCCAGTGATGTAACCTTTTCCTATGCGGCAGACTACATAAGGATCTATCTTCTGGGAACCCTGTTTGTGATGATTACTTTGGGAATGAACCCGTTTATCAACAGCCAGGGCTTTGGAAACACAGGGATGCTCACGATACTGATCGGTGCTGTACTGAACATTCTTCTGGATCCCCTGTTTATCTTTGGAATGCACATGGGAGTCCGGGGAGCGGCTTTGGCGACCATTATTTCCCAGCTCTGTTCCGCCATCTGGGTCTTACGCTTCCTTACAGGAAAAAAGGCGATCCTGAACCTGAAAAAAAGCGCCATGAAGATTTCCTGGAAAAGAGTGGGCAGTATCGTAAGTCTTGGTATGTCCAGCTTTTTTATGGCATTTACAAGCAGTCTTGTGCAGGTGGTGTGCAATGCCACACTCCAGACCTGGGGCGGTGATATCTACGTTGGTGTCATGACAGTTTTAAATTCTGTCCGTGATATTTTTACTATGCCGGTCCAAGGGCTTACCGCAGGGGCTTCTCCGGTCATGAGCTTTAATTACGGAGAAAAGCTTACGACAGAGTCAAAAAGCAATTAAATTTATTACAGCTGTCTGTGTGATCTATACCCTGGCTGGCTGGGGGATCCTGAAGCTGCTTCCGGAATTTTTTATCCGGATCTTTAACAGCAATCCCGGGCTTCTGGAAAAGGGAGTTTCCGCCCTTCATATTTACTTTTTCGGCTTTTGCTTTATGGCATTGCAGTTTACCGGACAAAGTGTGTTCGTAGCACTGGGAAAGGCAAAAAAAGCCACCTTTTTCTCTCTGTTCCGAAAGGTAGTGATCGTAGTGCCGCTGACGGTCCTGCTGCCTCATGTGAATGGCCTGGGAACAGACGGCGTGTTCTGGGCGGAACCGGTTTCCAACCTTGTAGGCGGCTGTGCATGCTTTTTCACCATGCTGGCAACAGTACTGCCGGAGCTGAACAAACGTAAGGCATAAGACGGGCCGCGCGAATTTATGCGATTAGCATAAATTCTGTGCATCGCGAAGTGTGTTACTGAGAACGGAGTGAACAGTGACTTTAAACGGGCCGGATAAGGGTTTGCGGGAAATTTTGATATGTGTTAGAATGGACGGGATGATTTGAAAGTCCGGCGTATGGCCGGGCAGGAATGAGAGGAAAACATAATGGCTTTATTTCAGGCATTTCGGGCAGTAAGACCTGCTTTAGAAAAAGCAGAAAAGGTGGCTGCACTTCCCTATGACGTAGTCAGCAGAGAAGAAGCGAGAGAGATCGGGGAAAAAATCCGGAATCTTTTCTCCATATAGACCGTGCGGAGATGGATCTGGATCCGGAAACCGATCTTTATGATCCGATGGTTTATCAGAAGGCAAGGGAAAATCTGGATCGTTTCCAGAAAGAAGGGATCCTGATCCAGGATGAGAAACCGAACTATTATCTGTATGAACTGATCCGTAAGGGAAGATCCCAGACCGGGATCGTAGGTGTCAGCTCCATTGATGATTACATGAATGGTGTGATCAAAAAGCATGAGCTTACAAGAGAGGATAAGGAGCAGGACCGCATCCGTCATGTGGATGTCTGTGATGCCAACACAGGCCCTATTTTTCTGGCGTGCAGATATCCGGCAGAGCTTCTTACTCTTATGGAAGAATGGAAAAATGCACATGCTCCTGTGTATGATTTTACTTCCGATGATGAGATCACACATCGTGTATGGGTTGTAGATGAGGAAGAAAAGATCCGGACTATACATAGTCTTTTTGGCGGGATCTCCTCTATCTATATTGCAGATGGCCACCACAGAGCAGCCTCCGCAGTAAAGGTTGGTCAGAAGAGAAGAGCGGAGCATCCGGACTACACCGGAAAAGAAGAATTTAACTTTTTCCTGTCGGTGGTATTTCCGTATGACCAGCTGACCATCCTTCCGTATCACAGGATCGTAAAGGATATCAAGGGTATGGAACCCAAAGCCTTTATCGGAAGCATGAAGTTTAATTTTGAGCTGATGGCAATGCCGGGATTTCCATGTAAACCGGTGGAGAAACACTGCTTCGGGCTGTATGTAGACGGAGAATGGTTCCATCTGAAGGCATATCCGGATATCTATGCGGGTAAAGACAGCGTAGGGCAGCTGGATGTGTCTATTCTTCAGGATAAGGTCCTGGGTCCGGTTCTGGGGATCAGTGACCCGCGCACCGATGAGAGGATCCGCTTTATGGGAGGAAACCACCGGTTGAAGGATCTGGCAGCAGCTGCAGATGAGACAGGAGGAGCTGCCTTTGCCATGTATCCTACATCCATGGAGGAGCTGATGACGATCGCAGACGAGGGTAAGCTTATGCCGCCAAAGAGCACCTGGTTTGAACCGAAGCTTCGCAGTGGTCTTTTTATCCATAAGCTTTCAGACTGATGCCGGATGCTTTATAGATTTTTAATAAAATTGTCAGGAAAATCTTAGGAAATCACTACAGATTGCTCACATTTGTCCGGTAAGATACAAGTATATGCTGAGCAAATGCGAAAGAGGGGTTTTCATGACAAACGAACAGTATTACGATTGTATCCAGCCATATCAGAACGCATGTCAGATCATGCGCGCCAAGCTTGAAGTGCTCAACGGAAGCCTGTATCAGAAGTCTTCCGTATCTCCGATCCACAATATCCAGGAACGGATCAAATCCAAGAAGAGCATCGAAAGAAGCTGGAGAAGCTGGGACATTCGGACAGTGTGCAGAACGCCAAGGATCATCTCCGGGATATCGCCGGGATCCGTGTGATCTGCTACTTTATTGATGATATATACAATCTTGTAAATGCGCTGAAGCGGCAGAGTGAGCTGATCTTTATCAGGGAAAAGGATTACATACAGAATCCCAAGCCTAACGGATACCGCAGCTTTCACGTGATCATTGCAGTTCCGGTGTATTATCTGGATACCATGGAGTATTTTCCGGTGGAGATCCAGCTGAGGACGATGACCATGGATCTCTGGGCAAGCATGGAGCACCGTGTCTGTTACAAGAAGCTTCCGGAACACAGGGATGAGCTTGCGGAGGCCTTCTGTCAGTATGCAGATATCCTTGGAAAGATCGAGGAACAGTTTGAAGCCTACAATGAAACAGGAATGCTGGAGGAGATCACACCTGCCCAGATTACTGAGAATCCGACGGAGGGATAGGAATGGAGATCGAAGAGGAATTTATATCCGGTTTCTGCCGTACCATGAAACGGGGGCGAAACCGTCTGCTGTGAGTATACACGGCAGGAGGACAGCAGCAGGAAGCTGACCTTTATGGACTGCGCGCATGAAAAGATGTGTAAAACACAGGCGCCTGTGAGATCTTCAAACAGGCCCATGAGCTGGAGCAGAATAAAGATCAAAGAAAAGAAACAGTGAAAAGCAATAATGATAAAACAGTAATTATAATAAAACAGCAATTATAAAAAATCACAGAATACAGGAGGAGTGCGTATGAAGCACACAGTAGATGCAATGGGGAAACAGTGTCCGATCCCGGTTGTGATGACCAAGAAGATCCTTGACAAGGCAGAGCAGGGAGACGAGATCTTGATCCTGGTAGATAATGAAACAGCAGTAAACAATTTGAGCAGACTTGCCGGAAGTACCGGATGCAGCTTCGTATCCAGAAAAACAGAAGGTGGTTACGAGATCAATATGACAGTAAAATCTGATCCTGCTGCAAGAAGTCAGGCAGAGCCTGAGATCGTCTGCACACCGGCTGTTCCGCAGGGAGATTATACCGTTGCCATCACTTCCGATAAGATGGGAGATGGAGATCCGGAGCTTGGCGGGATCCTGATCAAGGGATTTGTGTATGCGCTGACACAGCTGGAGACACCGCCGTCAGTTATGCTGTTTTATAATGGTGGAGCCAGACTTACCGCACAGGATTCACCATGTATCGAAGACCTTAAGACCTTACAGGAGCAGGGAACCGAGATTCTGACCTGCGGAACCTGCGTGAACTTCTACGGACTGAAGGAACCGGCAGTGGGAACCGTAACAAATATGTATACCATAGCGGAAAAGCTCACAAAAGCAGGAAAAGTGATCCGCCCGTAAACAGAAAAACATATAGAAACAACAAAAGCATATAGAAACAATAGAAACTTACAGAAACAAATAGAAATACACAGAAATGCCGCAGAGCCATTTTGAAGCCTGCGGCATTTTGATATTTGGTTGATATTCGCTTGATATCCGGTTATGAGCAAGCAACGAAGCGGATCGGATCGCAAATATCCGCCTGACTTAGCTCCGAACTTACAATTCCACATCAAGCTGCTGCTGCCACTCAAAATGTGATTAAATATACTCACATCGAGATAATGCGGATTCTCACGAATACCGCTTACTGTTTCTTTGTGTATGCTTTTGAGTAACCGGAGTTATCTCTACTCACAGATCCTAAGTACACTCCACAGTCGTTAATTCCCGAAATAGCCTTCGGTACATACTTACGTTTGCGGGATCATGCAACTTCGTAAGTCTCTGCATCTCTCAGATTCCGTGCTGCATTGAGATCTCTGTCCTCAATATATCCACATGTGCATCTGTAGATCCTGTCTGAAAGTTTCAGATCTTTTTTAATACAGCTGCAGCAGTGGCAGATCCTTGAAGATGGATACCATCGGTCAACTACCCTCAGTTCGATTCCATATTCAGCACATTTTATTTTCAATTTTGTCCGGAATTCATAGAATTTCTGGGACGCAACTGCTTTTGAGAGATGCCGGTTCTTCATCATCCCGGATATGTTCAGATCCTCAATCGTTATATGAGACGGCTTGGTTTTCACTATCTCAGATATTACCTTGTTGATATGATCTGTACGGATATTTTCTATCCGATGATGAAGTTTCTGTACTTTAAGCTTTTGTTTGCATATATTTGCTCTTTGAGTGGACTCTCCTTTCTTTAAGTTCTCATATTTACGGGAAAGCTTTCGCTGTGCCCGTCTTAATTGTTTCTCAAGTTTTCTGATCCGTGCTGTTTTATTGATATTTCTGTATACAGTTCCATTTGACACAACCGCAAAGTCTTTCAGCCCCAGATCGATTCCGATCCCATCAGTGAAATTTCCATCTGCTTCCGGAGCAGGTATATCGACAAGTGCAGACACATAATATCTGCCTGCTTTCATGGAAACTGCCCCGCTTCGGATCACAAATCCATCCTTAGAGGCCGGAATGTAACCTTTTTCTTTCAGCCTTACCCAGCCAAGTGTTGGGATCTTGATCCTGTGACGTTCACAGAGACAGTCTTTGGGATTATTCTTTACAAAATACATTTTTACATCAGATCTTCCTTTTTTCTTATATCTCGGGAAACTACTCTGATGATGAAAAAATCTTGAAAAAGCGGTACAGGCATTTTCGATTGCATTCTTTACCGATTTGGAACTGACTTCTCTGATCCAGAAATATTCCGGATGCCTTGGAAGGTATTCATTGTTCAGCCATACACTGAACGACTTGCCGCTCATAAATCTTTCACCGGCATCATAACGTTCTTTATTATGAAACAGGTAGAAATTATAAATATATCTGCATGTGCCGATTGTCTTATGTATTTTGATCTTCTGCTCTTCTGTAGGATCGATCTCTGTCTTGAAGCTCTTCAGCAATCTCCTCATCCTTTTCTATCTGTTTTTTATACTTACGAAGTCCATATAATCTACAGGAAAACACATGAAGGATGGAAATAATATCCTGTACAAGTTCTTCCTGTGGTGACAGTTCTTCATTGTTCACCACCAGTATCATTGTGTGGAATTTCATGCAGAATCTTTCAAACCAGTCGTATCCAAAACGGATAAATCTGTCTTTATGCGTGATCACTATGGTTTTGACCTTCTGCTCCATGACTTCGTCCAGTAATCCATTCCATTTCCTGCGGTTATAATCAAGTCCGCTTCCATAGTCTTCAATGCACTGGTCTACGATCATTCCTCTGGCATTACAGAACTGACGCAGAAATGCTGTCTGATTTTGAAGATCATCCCTTTGGTTTTTGGTAGATACTCTTGCATAAATAACAACTTTTCGTTTATCATGTTCTATATTTATACCTTTAAATTGAAGATACTGGTCATATGTGTAATAACGCCTGTCTGTTGGAGTTCGGTTTGCTTTTAAGATTCCCTCTCTGTCCCATCTCTGAAGCGTTTTTACAGAAACACCTAATAATTCAGCAAAATCTTTTGGTTTATAATTTGTGATATTTGATGTGTTCATAATATACCTCCATAAGTATATTTAAACACATTTAATATCTTTCTGCAATATATTTAGTTACTTATATCATCCTCCTCAATATGATGGCGCTTTGCATAGCCGGTAAGCATCAGTGTCAGTGCACCGTCGCCGGTCACGTTGCATGCGGTACCGAAGCTGTCCTGCAGTGCAAAGATGGTAAGCATCAATGCAGTGCCGGAGCTGTCGAATTTCAGTATTCCGGTGATGATGCCAAGGGATGCCATGACGGTTCCGCCGGGAACGCCGGGAGCTCCGATGGCAAAGATACCCAGAAGAAGGCAGAACAGAACCATGGTACCCGGCGTTGGAACGGAACCGTACAGGATCTTCGAAATCGCCATACAGAAGAAAACCTCTGTCAGAACGGAGCCACAGAGATGGATGTTTGCAAACAGAGGGATCCCGAAGCTGACCAGATCCTTACGAAGTGGTTTTGCCTTGGAGGCACACTGCAGTGCAACGGCCAGGGTGGCTGCAGAGGACATGGTCCCTATGGCAGTCAGGTAGGCAGGACCATAATGGCGGACAACCTCCAGAGGATTTTCTCCGGAATAGATACCTGCAAGGATGTAAAGAAGAGCCGTCCAGATAAAATGCCCGGCAAGCACCAGTACGATGATCTTCAGAAAACAGGCAGCTGTCTGGTGATGGTTCCCTCGTAGGCAAGGCCGCAGAAGGTAGTGCCGATAAATAACGGAAGAATGGGGATGATGATCCGAGCCACCAGAGAAAGAACGATTTTCTGAAATTCATCCAGGAGCCCAGTGATCAGCTTTGCCTTTGTCCAGGTGGCGGCAAGTCCCAGTATCATTGCAAAAACAAGAGCACTCATAACGGACATGATCTGCGGGATCTCCAGCTCAAAGATCACCTCCGGCAGCCGCTTCAGTCCTGCAGCATAGGAATGGATGGACAGATGCGGAATGATCAGAAAGCCGGAGGCTGTAGAAAAAAGCGCTGCGCCAACAGAGGAGCCGTAAGCGAGGACAACCGCAACTCCCAGCATCAGCGAAGCATTTTTGCCAAGCCTGGTAATGGACGGAGCGATAAATCCCAGCACGATCAGCGGCACGCAGAAGGTAATGAGTTGGCCCAGGATGTACTTGATAGTAACTGTGATATTAAGAACTGCCATGGAGATTCCGTTGGTGCTGTACCGGTTCAGGATAAGCCCGGCTATGATCCCCAGGATCACGGCGACCAACAGCTTAAATGGCAGACTGTTGAAAAAAGATGTTTTTTTCCATTGGAAAACCTCCTCGGATAGTA
>ENA-OQET01001125-OQET01001125.1-human-gut-metagenome-genome-assembly--contig:-NODE-1125-length-12400-cov-3.896765_pt1 | contig 12400 bp, 12 predicted proteins | sample MGYA00242800_ERZ504645 | MGnify/ENA primary metagenome ERZ504645 (study PRJEB26092, sample SAMD00036308) | human gut metagenome | host: Homo sapiens | study: EMG produced TPA metagenomics assembly of... | reverse complement strand
CACTGATCCTTGAGAATATGGATCTTTCACTGCACACACTTCCATTCCTGCACGTTTCCCTGCCAAAATCCCATATGGAATATCTTCAAAGACCAATACATTCTTGGGTCTGATATCGATCATCTTTGCTGCATGCAAATAAACATCCGGTTCTGGCTTACTTCTTGGAACTTCATCGGACGTGCAGATATAATCAAATGCATCCAAAATGCCATTGGATCTTAAACAATCTTTCGCCAGCTTTCTTGAATTGCTTGTTGCGATTCCAAGTTTCATATTCCGTTTTTTAACAACTCAATAAATTCTTTCACGCCCTCTTTTAAACGAATTTCATTGATATAGATTTCGGAAGCCATACGATTCCATGTTCCCATGATCTCTTCGATCGTAAGTGGCAACGGAAAATGTTCCTTAAAATAAACTGCTGTTTCATGAAAACTATATCCTTCTAATTTATCATTTAACCCTTGCGGAACTTCCAATCCATATTTTCCCAAAAAGCGAATATCAATCTCTCTCCAGATCCACATGGAATCAACTAATGTCCCATCAAGATCAAAGATTACTGCTTTTTTATTCTCTAACATTTATCTCCTATGCTCCTTTAGTTCTTGTAACTCTGCCTTCGTTAATCTTCGGTATTCTCCAAGCTTTAACTCTTCATCCAATTTTAATGATCCCATTGACAGCCTTTTTAAATATAACACTTCACTTCCAACAGCTTTTACCATCCGTTTTACCTGATGAAATTTCCCTTCCATGATCGTGATCAGAACCTCTGATTCTTGTACATCTGCTTTAAGGATCTGAAGTCTTGCTTGTTTTGATCTTTCGCCATTGCCAATATCCAGACCTTCTTTGAATCTGGCGATCTCATTTTCGCCAAACTGCCCTGAAACTTTTGCAAAATATACTTTATCCACATGTTTTCTTGGCGAAAGAAGTTCATGTGCCAGCATTCCATCATCCGTTAATAATAATAATCCTTCTGTATCTTTATCCAATCTTCCTACGGGGAACAATCTGTCTTTATAATCTTCATGGATCAGATCGAGTACAGTCTGATCATGATGATCCTTCGTTGCAGATACAACCCCTTGTGGTTTATGTAACATCAGATAATGGAACTGTTCAAACTGAATCAGTTTGTGGTCAAATTCTACCTGATCTTGTTCTGCATCCACCTTATATTCTGGTTTCTTGATCGCTTCTCCATTAACCACAACTTACCCTTTTTGACAGACTCTTTCGCTTCTTTTCTTGTCATATTTAAACTGTCACACAAAAATTTGTCTAATCTGGTTTTCTTTGCCATTATAACCATCTCCAGCTGGAAGAATACTTATTCTTCAGTCGTCCTTTTTTAATCTTCGCCCATCCTAATGGAAATTCATTTGTTCCAACCAGATGAATTCCTTCGGTATTTGTATCTACGTCTAATGTCTCACATTTTAAATATTTGACCGTATTCTCATCGTTGATGTCAAACGAAAGATATGGTTCATACTCATTGGCCGCCAACGCTACTGCAAATGACTGACTCGGTTCGAATCTTCCTTTTTTCATCTCTCCTAGATAAAGACCTTTCCTTAGAACTCTTACCTTCTTCATCTCTGGAATATCTTCTTTTAGGTAAAACAATTTTCCTTGATGTTCTCTAACATGACTCCAGTCAATATCCATCTTACAGTTTTTGAAGAATTCTTCTGTCTCTGGTGTCAGTTTTACTTTCTTAATCTTTTCGTATTTGAATGTTGGCTGTTCTCCGTCTGCTTTCTTCAATAAGGCAAGAAAATGTCCTTCTCCTTTGATCTTATGCGGCCATAATCGAATGCATTGTTTGATGTCTTCTCTTCCTGTCAAAGTCCATTCTGGGTGTCCGTGGTCAAATCCTTCACACATCTTCATTGGCACAAGAGAAAGATCTTCATTCTTCTCTAAGAGATATTCAATCACCTGTTCATTTTCTTCGGGTGAAAATGTGCAGGTAGAATAAAGCAGCATACCACCTGGCGCTAATAGCTTGATCGCATCATCAACGATCTCTCGCTGTAATTTTGCATAAGGTTCACTTCCTTTCTGCTGCCAGTTCTTAATCTCATTATTCCCCTTTCGAAACATTCCTTCTCCAGAACATGGAGCATCAATTAGGATCTTATTAAAAAAATCCTGTCATTGATGGTACTAAATATTTGGCTTCCGTACAAAGAATCATATCATTACGGATGCCAAACATCTCGATATTACGGATCAGAGCTTTCGTTCTTGAGATACTGACATCATTCGATACCAGTAATCCTTCTCCCATTAACTTTGCTCCAAGTTCTGTAGACTTTCCACCTGGTGCCCCACACAGATCAAGCACACGGTCTCCCGGTTCTACGGGCAGGTAGGAAGCTGGTGTCATCGCACTTGGTTCCTGTATATAATATAATCCAGCATGATAATATGGATGTTTTGATGGTTTTTCTTCCCTGTCTACATAAAATCCATTATCTGTCCAAGGCACTTTCGTCACATGAAACGGACAGATCTTCAAAAAGTCTTCCACTGAGATCTTTAGTGTATTGACTCTGATCCCATAATATGCAGGATCATCTAAATGCTTCTCATATTCCGAAAAATCCTCGCCCAATAGACGTCTCATCTTCTCTTCAAATAATTCTGGTAATTTCATATTCTTCTTAAGAAATGCTCTGAGCACGATATCCTTCTGCAATAATATCCAACTGTTTATTAAAATGCTCTAAGCGTTCCATATCTCCTGTCTCATATATTTTATAAAATTCATCCTGAATCTTTAATACTTCATGACGATTCGCAACTTTATATAAATTCTGCATCGTATGAAGGATCTCAGATACAAGATTTGACTTCTTACGGAATGAATCCTGTGCATCCATGATCTCATCACGAACTGTTGACATCTCATGATCTAAGACATCGATCGCATCTGATGCAACTAATAATTTATCTGTCACATGCTGTGGAATATCCCCTTTATACTTATACTGTAAAGAATGTTCCACGGTTGCCCAGAAATTCATCGCAAGTGTACGGATCTGTATCTCTGCCTGTATCCGCTTCTTCCCATAAATCGTATTCACTTCATAATAGATGATCACATGATAGCTTCGATATCCGCTGTCTTTGGAATGTGAAATATAGTCTTTGTGGCTCTTGATCTCCATATCAGAACGACTCTCTATGATCTCTAATACACGATCAATGTCTTCCACAAACTGACAGATCAAACGTATTCCCGCAATATCTTCCAGTTCTTTTTCTACATCATTGACATTGATCTTCTTTCTCTGCATCTTATCCAAAATACTTGAGATAGATTTTACACGTCCATCGACTTGCTCGATCGGTGAATATCTTCCGACATTTCTGTATTCTCTTATAATATGTCGAAACTTTAACACAAGTTCATCAACTGCCAGCTCATATGGGGTGAGCATTTCTCTCCATAACTGTAATTCCATGAATTCCCTCCTGTACTTATCCACTCATTATATCATATTTTAACTTCAAAAAGAATCTTGTATTACAGGATTCTTTCTTCTTACTTCATAATTTTTTATTTCATTGAAAATTTCCTATGCAATGAAAAAAATAGTCAACTCCTATCATCTTATATGAAAGCTGACTATTTTTATCTTCATTTGTATCGTATTTGTTTGCTTCTTACCATGTAAGATAAACAGAACCCCAAGTAAGTCCTCCGCCAAAACCACTTAAAACAATCTTATCTCCTCGGTTTAGCATTCCATTTTTGATTGATCTCATCTAAAAGAATCGGAATCGTTGCTGATGAAGTATTCGCACAACGGTCTATATTCATCGGGAACCTTTTCAATTGGCTGCTTCAATCTTCTCGCTGCTGCTTCAATGATCCTTTTGTTAGCCTGATGTAATACAAAATATTTGATTTCTTCTTTGGAAACGCCTGCTTCATCAAGGACTTTGTTAATACTCTTTGGTACCATACGTGCTGCAAATTTGAATACTTCCTGCCCATCCATGGCAACCTGTTGCATTGGAGAATCATCCTTTACTAAGAGATTGTTTAAATGTCTTTCTTCACATGTTAAAACATCTCCTCGTGCTCCATCAGATCCTGCATCGATAAAGATTTCTCTTTCTTCATCCGCTTCCACGATCGCGCATCCTGCACCATCTCCAAATAATACACAAGTACTGCGGTCACTCCAGTCAAGAATCTTAGAAAGTGTCTCAACCCCAATGATCATCATCTTCTTACCCATTCCTGCTCTCGCATATGCAACTGCTGTATTTAATCCAAAAACGAATCCTGAACATGCTGCATTAATATCCATACAGACTGCATTGACAGCTCCGATTCCTTTCTGTACCTGACAAGCCGTACTTGGTGTTGCATAATCTCCTGATAATGTTGCAACGAAAATATGATCTAATTCTTCCGCACTGATTCCTGCATCTTCTAATGCTTTCTCTGCAGCTTTCACTGCCATCGTTGATGTTGTATCTTCAATCGAAATGTGCCTGCTGCGAATCCCTGTCCTGGATGAAATCCATTCATCACTTGTATCCATCACTTTGGAAAGGTCACCGTTGCTCACTGATTTTTCTGGAAGAAAACTTCCTGTTCCTAATAATTTTTACAGACATAACTACTCCACTTATCTTAATCGCTTCATTTTTTTCTCTTCTTGATCTGTACTCATAACTGTCAGATCAAAAAACACTTTGTCTATCAAAGTATATTCTTTTTCCATCCGTTTGTCAATGTTCTTAGATAATGATACAGACAAGACCGCCATTACTTTCATTTATGATCTTTTCCATTGTATCCTGAAGCTTTTGCTGACTCTCATCTGTCATTTTTAATGCCTTCGTCTGCATACCGTCTCCAACCAGCTGTTCTAACGTCTTTCCAAAAATATTGACATCCCACATACTTTCCCCTGGCTGATTCGATCCCTGCTCAATATAGTCCATCAGATCTTTTGCCTGATATTCTTCCCCAACGATCGGAGCGATCTCCGTTGAAATATTTGCACGGATCATGTGAATAGAAGGTGCACTTGCCTTAATTTTTACTCCGTATTTACTTCCATGTTTTACAATCTGCGGTTCTTCTAATACAATTTCTTCTTTCGTCGGTGTCACAACACCATATCCTCTTTGTTTTACTGCCGCCAATGCTTCTCCAACTTCTTCGTACTCTTTCTTTTTCTTTGCTAATTCTCCCATGATCTTGATAAATTCATATTCATTGCGAATCTCCATCCCTGTTGTTTCACTTAAAAATTCATAATAATATACATCCCCAACTTTTACTGTGATGACCACTTTCCCACTGTCCATCGCAACAGATTCTAGTTTCTGCCCCGTTATGTACTCATATTCTTTTTCTTGTTCTTCATAAATGTCTCTCATTGTTGTTTTTTCTGTGATCACATCTCTGGCCATTTGAAGTAATTCCATTTTTAATGGATGATCTTTCTTTAACATCTCTGTCCATCTTGGAACATAAAATCCAATTGATGAAATCGGAAATTCCATCAACACACTCTTTATAATTTCATAAATATCTCCTTTTTTCATCTGTTCTAAATTCATTGGTAGCACTTTTGTCTGATATTTTTCTTCCTTTTCAGCCGCTAGCTGCTTTGTGCTTTCTGAATATGGATGAATCGTATTTAATAAAACAACAAATGGCTTTTTCAATGTTTTCAGTTGTTTGATCGTTTCTTCTTCCGCTGGCTCATATTGTTTTGCTGCAATTTCCCCAAAAGAACCATCACAAGTTACAACTACACCGATCGTTGAATGTTCCGTGATCACTTTCTTTGTTCCAATTGCCGCTGCTTTCGTAAATGGTATTTCATAATCAAACCAAGGTGTTTTTACAAGCCTCTCTTCTTCTCCTTCCATGTGTCCTGTAGCGCCTTCCACCATATATCCCACACAGTCGATCAGTCGGACATTTAATTCGATTCCTTCTTCCGTCTTTATTGATACTGCTTCATTTGGAACAAATTTCGGTTCTGTTGTCATGATCGTTTTACCACTTGAAGATTGTGGAAGTTCGTCATTTGCACGATTTCTGTCGTTTTCATCTTCGATATTTGGCAATACCATCAGATTCATAAAACGTTTGATAAATGTACTCTTTCCTGTTCGCACCGGACCAACAACACCAATGTAAATCTCTCCGTTTGTCCTTGCTTTCATATCCTTATATACATTAAACTGATCCATAAGTTCCTCCTTTATAGACTGATAAAGTATATGAAGACAATAAGAAAAAAAGACCAGAAATCTGCTTATTACAGTTTCTGATCTTTTTGTTTCCATATATGATCTATGTATCTTATACTCCCTGGAAGAATCTTTCTTTCACTTCATCAACCGGCATATCTTTCCCTGTAAATAATTTTGAAAGATGCAACTCCCTGCCATAATAGCATTCCTTTTCCTGGAACTGTGATACATCCATGTTCTTTTGCTTCTCTTAAGAATCTTGTCTCTTCTGGATTATATACAACATCAGCTACAACTAATCCTTCATGAAACATTGTTGTATCTGAGATCACTGTTGTATCTTCTTTTGGTTTCATTCCAAGTAATGTTCCATTAACTAAAATATCTGCTGCATCAATCTTTTCACGCATTGTATCTTTCGCATCGAGATCATATAATTCTACCTGACATTCTGCTACCTTAGCTTTGATCTTCTCTACCATCTTCTGGGCTCTCTCGAAAAATGGATCTCTTGGGTTAAAGATCGTGATAGATTTTGCTCCATCTAATGCACACTGTACCTGAATCGCTGTTGCTGCTCCACCTGCTCCAAAGATTACGATATCTTTTCCTTCAACGCCGATTCCATGATCTTTTAAGTTTGCAACAAAACCTTCACCATCTGTGATATGTCCGTATAATTTTCCGTCTCTGTTTACAATTGTGTTAACGGCACCGATCAATTCTGCTGCTGGTGATAATTCATCCATATTCTGAGCTGCTGCTGTTTTATTTGGCATTGTAACATTACATCCCTGAATATTTAACAGACGCATGGATTTTACGAATTCTGGCACTTCCTCTTCTTTAATATCAAAGGCAAGATACGCTCCATCGACTCCACATGCCTGAAAACCGTAATTCTGCATTGCTGGTGATGCGGAATGTGAAACCGGTGAACCAATCAATCCGAATAATTTTGTTGTTCCTGAAATTCTTGCTTCCACGTTTGTAATTCTCCTTCGTTTCTTTATATATTTCAAAAGACAGATGTTCTATCTTCCTTCGATAATTTCCTGGATCAGATCTCTCTCATCCATATGATGTTTCACACCTTTGATCTCCTGATAGTCTTCATGCCCTTTCCCGGCAAGAATAACAATATCTCCTGCTCCAGCATGTTCCATACAATATTTGATCGCCTCTTTACGATCTGGAATCGTAACATATTCTCCATCTGCTTTGTGAACCCCGATCAAAATATCGTTGATGATATCCATTGGTTCTTCATTTCTTGGATTATCAGATGTTACAACGGTAAGATCTGCAAGTTTTGAAGATACTTCTCCCATCTCATAACGTCTTGCTTTTGCACGGTTTCCACCGCATCCAAATAAGCAGTAGATCTTCTTAGGGTTATATTTACGGATCGTTGTTAAAAGACTTTCAAGACTCATAGCATTATGTGCATAGTCGATCATTAATGTGTAATCTCCTGGAGTCTTGATGATCTCCAAACGTCCTTTGACCTGAATTGTATTCAATGCTGATAATACATCTTCTTTGACAATTCCCATATGGCGGCAAAGAGAGATTGCTGCCAGTGAATTATATACAGTAAAGTCTCCTGGGATATCTACATGTACGTTATATTCCTGTTTTCCTTTGAGATCGTAAGCAACTCCAAGGTATCCAGGTTCCTGAATTCTTGTAATATTTTCAGCATAAACATCGTTTGTATCCTTCATTCCATATGTTTCGATCGCACATGTATGATCTTTGATGATTCTTTCTACATAGTCATCATCTCCGTTGACGATTCCTTGTTTACACTGCTTAAATAACAGACTCTTACAATGAATATAGTCGTCCATATCTTTATGTTCATTTTCCCCAATATGGTCTTCTGCAAGGTTTGTAAAGATTCCATAATCAAATTCAAATCCACTTGTTCTATGAAGCATCAATGCCTGAGAAGATACTTCCATAACAACATTTTTCAATCCTGCGTCCGCCATCTTACGGAAAGATTCCTGTACGATATAAGATTCTGGTGTTGTATTGACGGATGGAATTCTCTCATCTCCGATGATTGTCTCAATCGTTCCGATTAATCCTGTCTTCTGTCCTGCATGTTCTAGGACTGCACGGATCATATACGTTGTTGTTGTCTTTCCTTTGGTTCCTGTGATACCAATCGTTGTCAGCTCTTCTGCTGGATATCCAAAGTATGCTGCTGACATCTCGGCTAAAGCAAGTCTTGTATTATCAAACTTGATCACTGTCAGATTTTCTGGTACTTCTACATCTTTTTCTACTACGACTGCTGCCGCTCCAAGTTCAGCAGCCTGTGCTACAAATTTATGACCATCAAAGGCCGCTCCGCTGATACATACAAATACACTGCCTTTTTCAATCTTTCTTGAATCATATACTAATGTAGAAATCTCTACATCTTCACTTCCCTGCACGAGGGTATATTCTGAACGTTCTAATAATTCTTTTAATATCATGTTCTATCTCCAATAATTCTTCTGTCTTTGTACTCTTAATCGTCAATTCCTGTAAGATCGATCTCGCCATCAAACACTGTTGTTGCTGGTCCTGTCATAAAGATCGTATCTTTTTCTTCATCATATTCGATCTGAAGATCTCCACCTAAAAGATGTACCAAGACTTTCTTTCCTGTTTTCTTATTCAGATAAGATGCATAAGCACTTGCACAGGCTCCTGTACCGCATGCAAGAGTTTCTCCTGCGCCTCTCTCCCATACTCGCATCTTGATCGTTTTATCATCAACAAGTTCAATAAATTCTGTATTCACACGATCTGGGAACATTGGATGATTTTCAAACTTTGGTCCGATCTTCTCAATGTCGATATCTGCAACAGAATCTACAAATACAACTCCATGTGGATTTCCCATAGAAATACATGTGATATTATATTCTTTTCCATCAACAATCACTGGCTGATCGATCACTTCATCAAGATCATCATAGATTGCAGGAATCTGTGATGCTTTTGTGATTGGTGCTTCCATATCAACTTTCACCCATGTCACTTTGCCGTCTTCAACTGTAAGGTCTAATTCTTTAATTCCGCCTTTTGTCTCGATCGTGATCGTTGTTTTATCTGTCAGTCCATAATCATAGACATATTTTGCAATACAGCGGACACCATTTCCGCACATGGCTCCTTCTGAACCATCAGAGTTATACATGGCCATTCTAAAATCAGCTTTATCTGATGGACAGATACAGATCATTCCATCAGAACCAATTCCAAAATGCCGGTCACTGATAAATTTTGCCACTTTATTTGGGTTATTGATCTTTTCTTCTAAACAGTTTACATATACGTAGTCATTGCCACAACCGTGCATCTTTGTAAATTTCATGTAATCAACTCCTTTTTATTATTTTACGAATAAACAGTTTTATTTTACCACATCAACGTGTTAATTGTATAGATACAATCTTTGAATTTATATTTTAAAAACCAAATACTAGTATTACAAAAACAAATGAGGAATATGCCTTATCACCATTGATAAAGAATATTCCTCATAGTATTTTTTATGAACTCTTATGCCTGTTCTAACAGTTTTTCAATTCCTGCTTTCTTTACACATACACAAAACAGATCCATTGCCTGCTGTAACTCTTCTACTGTTGGGTAAGAAGGTGCCAGTCTGATATTGCTGTCTTTTGGATCATTCTTATATGGATATGTAGCTCCTGCTCCAGTTAATGTAACCCCTGCTTCTTTGGCAAGTTCTACAACTCTCTTTGCACATCCTGGAAGGACGTCTACAGATACAAAATATCCACCTTTTGGATTCTCCCATGTGATCAGTCCGCTTCCTTTTAACTCTTTCTCTAACGTATTAAGAACTGTCTCGAATTTAGGTTTTAAACAATCTGCTAAGATCTGCATATGTTTTCTGACTCCATCTGCATTCTTAAAGAACTGCACATGGCGAAGCTGATTGATCTTGTCATATCCGATCGTCTGGGCTGTCATCACTTTCTTGATCTCTGCAATATTATCATCGCTTGATGCAATGATAGATACTCCTGCACCTGGGAATGTGATCTTGGATGTTGAGAAGAAATAATATGCTCTGTTATCATTTCCTGCTTCTTTACATGCATCTAAGATATTCTTAACTTTTACATCTTCAAAGATTGGATGTACTCCATATGCATTATCCCAGAAGATTCTGAAATCTTTGGCTGCTGTCTTCATAGAAGCTAAACGATCAACCGTTTCATCACTATAGCAGATTCCCTGTGGATTGGAATATTTTGGCACACACCAGATTCCTTTGATACTTTCATCTTCCGCAACCAGTTTCTCTACCTGATCCATATCTGGACCTTCAGATGTCATATCGACTGTGATCAGTTCAAATCCTAAAGTTTCTGTAACTGAAAAATGTCTGTCATATCCAGGGGCTGGACATAAGAATTTTACTTTCTCTAACTGTCCCCAAGGCTTCTCACCCGCTGTTCCAAATACAACCAGTCTCATCATCTGATCAAACATCAGATTCAGACTCGCATTTCCTCCAACGATGATATTCTTTGCTGGAATATCTAATAAATCGCTGAATATTTCTTTCATCTCTGGAAGTCCATCAAGAACTCCGTAATTACGCACATCCAGACCATCTTTTGCATGATAATCTGTCATTGTCTCAAGCATGCCATTTGCATGATCGATCTGATCTGGTGCTGGTTTTCCTCTTGCCATGTTTAGTGAAAGATGAAGATCTTTAAATTCCTGATACTTTTTGTTCACTTCCACTTCCTGTGCCTGTAACTCTTCTTTTGACATTTCCCTAAATGATTCCATTGTTGTCTTCCTTCCTTCATGTTTTTATGTTTTGTATATGTTTATGTTTTTATATATCCTGATTAATTCCATTCAAGATTTGTATGTTCTTGTTTTCTCTCACGAAGGAGTAAGTTTGAAACTTCTTCTTTTGGATCCGCATTCTCAAATAACACTCTGTTCACTGCTTCCACAATTGGTACAGCTACATTGCATTTCTTTGCAAGTCCAAGGGCTGCTTTCGCTGAATATACCCCTTCTACAACCATTTTTACTTCTTTCATAGCTTCCTCTGCAGTCATACCTTTTCCCATTAAGTATCCTGCTTTACGATTTCGACTATGTACGCTTGTACATGTAACGATCAGATCTCCAACTCCTGTAAGGCCTGAAAATGTCTCTGGTTTTCCACCAAGTGCTTCTCCAAGACGTGTCAGTTCTGCAATTCCTCTTGTCATTAATGCTGCTTTTGTATTATCTCCATATCCAAGACCATCAACCGTTCCTGCTGCTAATGCAATAACGTTCTTTAATGCTCCTCCAAGCTCAATTCCAACAATGTCGGAACTTGTGTATACACGGAATACTTTATTCATAAATACATCCTGAAGCATTTCCGCTGTCTCTTTATTCTTTGCACCAACTACAACCGTTGTAGGAATTCCTCTTCCTACTTCTTCTGCATGACTAGGCCCTGATAGTACACAAACTTCTGCATTTGGAATCTCTTCTTCAATGATATCCGATAATGTCTTATATGTAACATCTTCGATACCTTTTGCAACGTTAACAATGATCTGTCCGTCTTTTATAAATGGGGACATCTGTTTTGCAACCATACGAACAACAGGTGAAGGAACTGCCATAACAACAACATCTTCATCTGTTAAAGCTGTTTTAAGATCTGCCTCGATCATAATATTATCTGGCAATTTTACTCCAGGTAATTTCTCTACCTGCTCTCTCTTTGTGGAAAGCATCTCTATTTCATGCGGATCATGTGTCCACAATGTCACTTCATGTCCATTATTTGCTAATAATACCGCAAGGGCACTTCCCCAGCTTCCTGCACCGATAACGCTAACTTTCTTCATCTGTTTAAGTTCCTCCTAACGTTTTACTTTCTGACCTAATTTATTCTCAGTACCATTCATCAAACGCCCAATATTCGCACGATGGCGCCAGATTGCCATGGCTGTAAATATACATCCAACAATAACTAATTTCCAATCATGTGGATTGTTAAAATACAAAATAAATGGAATGATCAGCACCATGCAGATCGATCCTAACGATACGTACTTAGAAATAGCCGTAATGATCAAAA
>ENA-OQET01001124-OQET01001124.1-human-gut-metagenome-genome-assembly--contig:-NODE-1124-length-12403-cov-3.469778_pt1 | contig 12403 bp, 13 predicted proteins | sample MGYA00242800_ERZ504645 | MGnify/ENA primary metagenome ERZ504645 (study PRJEB26092, sample SAMD00036308) | human gut metagenome | host: Homo sapiens | study: EMG produced TPA metagenomics assembly of... | reverse complement strand
GACTCATCAAGGAATACATCCATTGCAACGAGCGGAAGAGACAAATCCTTGTAGTCAGAAGTCTGGAGATAGTGAGTAGCTACAATTGCTCCATCTACTTTGTTCTGTCGAAGCATATCCAGATAACTTTGTTCGCGCATGTCATTTCTTTGTGTATTACAGAGTATGAGTTTATATCCATGGTTAAAAAGAGAAATTTCAAGCAAATGTGTCATTTCTGCGAAAAAAAGGATGAGAAACATCAGGAACCAGTAAGCCCTATGAAGTTGGTTTTTGCTTGGAAAGACTGCGGGCAAGCTGGTTGGGCTGATAATTTAGTTTGGCCATTGCATCGTACACTTTTTTGTACGTATCTTCAGAAATATAACCTCTTTTATTTAGTACACGAGATACGGTAGTGACGGACACACCGGAAAGAGCAGCCACATCTTTGATTGTTGCCATGTAAGAACCTCCTTTAAATATTAGATTTATAATAATATATATTGAAAAATGTGTCAACCGTTAACATGCTGCGCAAAAATAAAAATATACAAATAATGCACAAAAAAATGTTGCAAAATTCATAAAAACAATAAAATGTGACGATACATATTGACAAAAATACAGAAGCAATGTTATTCTCGTCGTATCAGATGTGATAACCGGTTGACATACAAGAAAGGAGATTAATATGAAGAAAAAAACAGCAGCAATGGTACTGGCAGCATTAATGGCATTCTCTATGACTGCATGTGGAAATGACAGTACACAGAAGGAAGATGACAGTACAGCAGCAGATCAGGAAACAACAGAAGCAACTGAAACAGCAGACAATACAGTGGCAGACGACACCGCATCAGGTGATGAAGCAGTTGAGCTTCACTGGCTTAATAAGTGTGAGAGTGATGTGGAAGCTCAGATATGGCAGCAGGTAGCAGATCTTGTCCATGAGAAATATCCAAATATCACAGTAACAGTTGAGAATACAGACTGGACAAGTTACTGGACAAAACTTCCTGTAGAACTGGCGAGTGGCAATGCACCTGATTTAATATATATGCATTTTTCCAGAGCATCAGATTATACAAACTCTATGCTTCCAATCAGCGATTATATCGAAAAAGATGAAGATATAAATATTGATGATTTCTATTCAGGAATTCTCGATTCCTTTATATTCGATGATCAGGTTTATGCACTTCCATATGACTTCGGTCCATATATTATGTACTACAATAAAGATCTGTTTGATAAATATGGAGTTGAATATCCGGATGAAAATACAACCTGGGAAGAATTTAAAGATAAATGTAAACAGCTGACACAGGATGGAAACTACGGAACAGTATTTGCTTCCAGTCTGGATTATTATGATCCTCAGGTTCTGTCACTGGGAGGAGAAATTATTAACGAAAAAGGTGAATTTGATATTACAGGTGATAAGACTACAGCAGCGTTACAGTCTCTGGCAGATCTGATCAATGTAGATAAAGTTGCTCCAAAGATTGCTGATACAGCGAATACAGTATGGAACTGGGAACAGTTTGAAGGCGGTAATATCGGAATGTTGATAGATGGACCGTGGACTGTCACAAATGTTGTTAATTACTGTGATTTTAATGTTGGATATTCTATTATTCCTAAGGCTGAAAAGCAGGTTACAACAATTAATGGTTCAGCACTTGCTGTAACTTCAGAATCAAAACATCCGAAGGAAGCATATCAAGCACTGGAAGTTCTTACAAGCCCGGAAGCACAGAAACTTCTGGCAGAGAATGGAAGAGCACTTCCGTCACGTGATTCGGTGAGAGATTACTATTACGAATCAACAAGTGAACAAGAAGGCCTGGAAGATGCAATAAAGAAATCTATAGAGATTGGTATGCCATATTATGTTACCAAGAAATATTCTGAAGTAAGCACTGTTTTCAATTCAGGAATGGATACAGTTTGGGCAGGCGAAGTATCAGCAGAAGATGCAGCGAAAGATATTCAGGCACAGGTAGACATGATTTTACAGTAATAAGGCAGATGAGGCAGGTGAGAGAACTTACCTGCCTTACTTAAAAAGAGGTGAAAACGGACGTGAAAATAAATAAAAAAACAAATCTTGTAGAAAAAAAGAGAAGAGTGATCTCGGTGCTGCGATTTTATTTCTTGCACCCAATTTCATTGGATTTTTGATATTTACACTGATACCAATGGTATTCTCGCTGGTTATGAGTTTATATGACTGGCCTCTTACAGGAACTCATACATTTGTTGGATTAAAAAACTTTATAACTTTGTTTACTAAAGATATTTTGTTTTTTAAGGTAATGAAAAATACGTTTGTATATGTTATTGCGTATGTGGCTTTAAATGTAGTAATAGCACTTGGAATGGCCGTGTGGATTACAAGTTTGAAAAAAGCAAATCAGTTTTTCAGATCTGTTTTTTTCCTTCCAATGATGGTAGGTATTGTATCTTCAACCATGATTTTTAAATGGATTTTGAATGATACGGGAATTGTAAATACAGTGTTACGTTTTTTTGGAGCAGAAGGATTTAACTGGTTTGGAAGTACAAAGACAGCAATGATCGCAGTTGTGATCGTCAGTATCTGGCAGGGATTTGGATATAACATGGTTATTTTTATTTCCGGGTTACTGAGCGTTCCCAAATCATTGACAGAGGCCGCTAAGATAGACGGGGCAAATTCAATCCAGATTTTCTTTAAGATAACACTTCCTGCAATGTCACCATCAATTTTCTTTGCAGTGGTAATGACTGTTATCAGTTCCTTTCAGGTATTTGATCAGACATTTGTATCAACAATGGGAGGACCTAATAATGAAACAAACACGATGGTACTGTACCTGTATAACAATGCATTTAAATATCAGAGACTGGGATACGCGTCTGCGATTGCCTGGGTATTATTCTTCTGTATGCTTATTATTACAGGCATTTTGATGAAACAGCAAAAACGTTTAGTAAATTATGACTCATAAGCAGGAGGCTTACATGAAGAAAAAAAGAGGAATTATATCAATTGTTCTTATCAGCATAATAGCTGTAATATTTATTATTCCGCTGGTATATATGGTTTCTACATCATTGAAACCAAAGTCGGAAGTTTTGCAGGATACTATATCATTGATTGGTTCCAGAGTAACTACTGAAAACTATGAGAGAGCATGGAATGCATTTCCATTTGCCAGATATATGTTTAACTCAATTTTCGTAGGACTGGCAACAACGGCACTGACAGTATTCACATCAGCAATGGCGGCATATGCATTTGCAAGATTGAAATTTAAGGGAAGAGATAAGGTGTTTTTTGTATATCTGTCAACATTAATGGTGCCGATTCAGGTAACTATCATACCATTATACATGATATTACGTATATTGGGATGGCATGATTCTTATGCCGCATTGATTGTACCTCCAGTTTTCAGCGCATTTGGTGTGTTCATGCTCCGGCAGTTCTTTCTTACTATCCCGGCAGAAATTGAAGAGGCTGCTAAAATAGATGGATGCAGCAGGGTGGCAATTTTTCTGAGAATCATTTTGCCAATGTCAAAACCAGGTCTTGCATCACTGGCAATATTTACGTTTGTAAATTCATGGAAATCTTTCTTCTGGCCACTGATCGTTACATCATCAGACAAGTACAAAACTCTTCCTATAGGTTTATATGCGTTCAGCGGACAATACGGAACAGACTGGTCAGCATTGATGGCTGCAACAGCAATCAGCATTATACCGGGAGTTATTTTCTATATAATTTTCCAGAAATCCCTGGTTGAAGGAATATCACTGACAGGAATGGGTGGAAGATAGATGAGTAAGGAGGGACAGTAATGTCTTTTGTATTTAATGAAGCAGAATTCAAAAAAGAAAGCGAAGAATTTTATAGCACATATCCGGTTGATGTATCGGAAATCGAAAATGAATTGAATCAGCGTTATGAGAAAGAAAAAGTATCTGCAATGGTACAGAAAAAATGGACATATGAGGCAATTGCACAGAAATGCAAAGTCAAAGTTTTCAGGTACTGTCCTTTTTATTCAGAAGTCATTACAGGAAGGGACAGAAATTCAGTTGCAGGGGCATTTCCTCCAATACCGGGGCTTGGCTGCTGGGCGCTCAGAACGCATTATCCGGTAAAGGAATTTGATGACTGGAGAAAGCCATATGTGGAAAGAGACCTCCTTTTTGCAGAGATGATGACAGATCATTCACATCATTATGCTGATGTAGAACGTGTACTTTATGATGGATTTGAGAAGATCCGAAAAGAAGTTTCGGAAATGAAAGCCGAAAGTACAGAAGAACAGGAATTCAAGGACAGCATGCTGGCAGCCTGTGATGCGGCAATTACATTGGGATATAAATTCTCAGAAGAAGCAGACAGAATGCTCCAGACAGAAAAAGATGATTCTGTACGGGAACAGCTTATCCGAATCCGTGACACAGCAGGAAGAGTTCCACGTCTTCCGGCAAAGACATTTTATGAAGCATTGACATCTGTGTGGTTTACAAGAGAACTTTGTACTGCAATGGAAGGCAGCGGATTTGCAGTCATGGGACACTATGACAGGATTTTGTATCCATATTACAGAAAAGACATTGAAGAACAACGAATCACAAAAGAAGAAGCTCAGAATCTGATAGATTGTATGATGCTGATAACAGAAGCAAGATGGAAACATAATGAGAACACAAGTGGAACAAATGCTTCTGTAGTGATTGGTGGTTGTGACAGGGAAGGAAATATCATTTATAACGAAGTTACAGAAATGATATTAAATTCATTTGAAAAGTATGAGGTATCAAGTCCTAAACTGCAAATCAGAATCTCTTCAAAACATCCTGATAAATACAAAAAACATGTTGCACTGATCGCAAAATTAGGACGCAACTGTCTTTCAATCCTGAATGACGATGTTTTGATCGAAGCTCATCACAGAGCAGGGAAAAAAATAGAAGATTGTAGGATGTACCTTGCAGGTGGATGTCAGGAGCCGGTTCTTTCTAACGAATGTAATTCAAGAGCATTTATGTATCTTAATTTACCGCTGCTTTTGGATGCAATGCTATTTCCAAAAGAACTGGACTTCTGGTCAAAGGAAAATCTCAGAATGTCCAGAGTTGATACAGCACAGAATTTTGAACAGTTTTATGAGAGTGTTGTATATAACACGGCACAGTTTCTTGCGATGTGTGCAGTACATTATTATCGCTTTGAACAGATATGGAGTGAAATAAATCCGATGCCATTATATTCTGCAACTATGAAAAGCTGTATTGAGAAGAAGACCGAAATTACAAAAGGTGGGGCTGTATATAATTCTACCAGCTTTTCACTGATTGGAATTGGTACGTTTATTGATTCACTTTATGCGATTAAGAAGACTGTATTTGAAGACAGAAAATATACACTGGAACATCTGAAAGAGATGATCAAGGCTGATTTTCAGGGGTTTGAGGCAGATAGACAGTATCTGATGAATAAGCTTCCAAAATATGGACAGCCGGATGCCGGAGTAGATAAACTTGCAAAACAGGTATTTCATGATCTTGCAAAACACTCTTCAGGTATGCCGAATCCAAGAGGCGGATATTACGAAGCTTCATTATTTGCATTCTTCTTTATGATGTTGTAAAAGAAAATACATGGGCCACACCTGATGGAAGGCATGCGGGACAAAGAATATCAAGAGGCTGTAATCCAGGTGAAACTTCGGAAAATATTGATGCAGCTACACTGATGAATTCTTTGCGGTCAATTGACATGGCAGAATATCCGGGCTGTGGGGTGACTTATCTGGAAATGCCGGTAAGTCAGACAGATACAGATGTAGCATTATTTGAATATGTGCTGAGTGCCTTTGTTCATTGTGGAGGAAGTGCATTAGACTTCAATGTTGTCGATAAAGACAAATTGATAAAAGCAAAAGAAAATCCTGATCAGTACAGAAATCTTGTGGTCAGAGTGTGTGGCTACAGCGCTCCATTCATATCATTGAGCGAAGAATTACAGGATGAAATTATACAGAGGGCTTTAAGAAATGGATAATACAATTCGAATTACCAATATTCAGCATTTTTCTGTACATGATGGACCGGGAGTCAGGACAACTGTATTTACTAAAGGATGTAATCTGAAATGCCAGTGGTGTCATAATCCGGAAACAATACAGGCGAAACCTCAGATTTCTTACAATGAAGAATTATGTATTGGATGTGGAATGTGTACTCAAATATGTCCAGAACATCACAGATTTGATGTACAGAATGGCAGGCATATTTATGAAAGAAAAGATTGTAAAGTATGCGAAAAATGTGCTGAACAGTGTCCGACCAATGCTTTGTCAGTGTATGGAGTTAGTAAAACAGTTGAAGAGATTGTTGAGGAAGCATACAGAGACTCTATGGTATTTCCAGAGTTTGGAGGAGTTACATTTTCAGGTGGAGAATGTCTTCTTCAGGCGAAAAATATAAAGAAAACAGCAGAAATTCTGAAGCAGAGAGGAATACATATCTGTATAGATACCGCTTTAAATGTAGCATGGGACACAATAGAAGGGATACTGCCATATACGGATCTTTTTTTAGTAGATGTCAAAGCTGGTACCGAAGACACGCACAGAAAATATACTGGTGTAACGAACAGAATGATAAAAGAAAATTTGCAAAAATTATCACAGGAAGCGGACATCTGGATTCGTATTCCAATGGTACATAATGTGAATGATACAGAACAGGAGCTTGATGAAATAATAAAATATATCAGTTCATTGGGTGATGGAGTCAAAAAGATTCAACTATTAAAATATCATTCTTTAGGCAAAATGAAATACCAGTGGATTGGAAAAGAGTGTGTGAAATTTGAAGAACCGGATGAAGTGCACAGAGAATATATATTAAGTAGAATGAGAAAGTTGCCGTTTTATGTTGAATGGAATTAATAGCGTACAGAAAGATGATGACAGAAAAATCTGGAGAAGAGAATGGAGATACCAGAAATTAGATAAAGAAAATAATTTCTGCATACCATTTGATTATATGACTACAGACTGGCCAGATATTAAGATGTTTGATGTTGAAGAGAAAGATTTCCGATTTAAAGCAGAGGGATATGAAATCAGTCTTATGCTGGATGTTGGTATGAATCATGTAATTTATATAAGGACACTAGGAATCAGCATTATATGGGATGCTTTTCAGAACAGATTACATTTAAATAATCAGGAAACCTATCTTCATCATCAAAATGGAATTATCCAGCTGAAAATTACCCGAAAGGAAACTGAATGTCGAGTTCAGGAGGGTGAGAGAGAACTAAATATATATGATTCGGGGCAGTATGATTTACATGTACAGATTGATACAAAATGTGGAAATGCCGGAGCATTTGAAAGTGAAAATAATGGGATGCTGGTATGGATGGAGGTATGTGGAATTCATACAGCCGATGAGTATAAGGAAGAGATTATTTCAGAGGAAACGAGAAGAGAACTGGTATGCAAGGACAAATTAATTTTTCAAAAATGATCATTATTCAATTTATTATAATCATCTTGAAGATGAGATGTATGGAAAGCCAGATGCATATGTAGTTTCTCCTGAACATGTGAATTTCGTTGCAGCGGGTGACAGAAGAATTTCAGTGGTGTCATAAACCCTATGGGAGATATGACAAGAGTATTGAATAGAGGAAGTGAATGGAAGAGAGAAAGTTCACGGGAAGAATTCAGAATCAGTACCGGAATTCCAGCTGTAGATGCTGCATTTCAGATTGCAATGGATGTTCTTGATAAGGCAAAATCTCCACAATATGCCTTTGAGGGTGAACAGGGAATGTGGTCAGCCGGAGCTTTTCAGGGAACTGGAATGGGGTTTGGAGTCTGGTGTCGGGATACAATGCAGATGCTGCTAAGAGGTATTGGCTTTATTGAATCTGGTATAACCAGAAGAACAGTAGAATATATTCTAAAATCAGGAAAAGACAATGCAGTGGATGGCCTGGCAGCAGTAGTTATTTCTGTCTGGGAGTACTATCTGGTTTCACATGACAGAGAACTCTTGTTAAAAAAGTGCAGATACGATAAAAGCAAAAATACAACAGTGTGAAAAAGTATTTAACGAAGAAAAAGGGATTAGTTTATGCAGCATTCTGTTCCTCAAATGATGCTTACGAAGATACGAAGCAGGGGGCTATGCCTTAAGCACAGAAATTTATTTTATGTATGCTTTTGAATGTGCATTTAATATCCTGAAATGTCTAGGAGAACCAGCGGAACACTATAAATTTTTAGCAGCACAGATGCTGGAAATGATACGAAATAAGTACTGGAATCCGACCGCTGGAATATTTACGTCGGGGCCTGACGGGTCAGTGGCATTTAAAGATGAGGTATGGGAAACAGCAGGTGAAGAAGGTGTTATCTGGAACATCTGGGGAATCGCATCTGAAGAGCAGAAAAAGTTTGATTATGGATAATCTGGAGCATAAAACTAATAACACCGTATGGTATTCCGCTGATGCCGGGACATCTTGAAAAAATCTCATTTGGCAAGGTCTGTATGGACGGTTTATACGACCGGATATGCAGTTGCAGCTGCAGAACTTGGAAAAGAAGAATTACTTGTCACTTTGATCGCACAGCAGATCAGAAATGCTGTTTTTAATAAGACATTTATCCGAAGTTTATAATGCAGATGATGGACGAGCATGGAGATGGCCTGCACAGACATGGAATGCAATTGCTTATATATCGATTATTACTGTCAGGTGTATTCGGTCTGAAAAAAGATATAGAAGGAATATGGTTTGAGGGATTTATTCCGACAGTGTTATCAGAAATCAGAATTTCAATCTCAGATATGTCAATATGTGTCTTGATGTGTCCTCAGAAGGTGAAGGGAAATTGTAAAAATGACACTGGATGGAGTAGAGGTCAAGAAAATTTTCTGGAATTTGCAAGGACATCATAAGGTAAAACTTATATGCAGAAAAGAGGACTAAAATGAAGGGAATTATAGTAGAAAAAGATGGAACGATTCGTCTGGCAGATGATATTCCGATGCCAGAACCAGGACCATATGAAGCATTGGTCAAAATAGAAAGCTGTATGATATGTAATGGAACAGATATGGAAATTATTCGGGGAGAACTGCCGGAAGCTCAGGTATTCCCGACAGTTCTCGGACATGAAAGTGCCGGAAGAGTTGTCCAAATCGGTGAAAAAGTAAAAGCCTATAAAATTGGAGACATGGTTGTTCGCGCAAGTCTTCCAGCATCTGATAAATATGCAAGTTCCTGGGGTGGATTTTCCGAATACGGACTGGTGACAGATGCGAAAGCCATGGAAGAGGATGGAAAATCATACGCTCCGGGCCTGACGCAGCAGGTTGTTCCGGCAGGAATTACAGCAGTGCAGGCATCCCTGATGATCACACTGAAAGAGACATGCAGTGCAGTGAACCGAATGAATGTAAAAAAGGAAGATCATATTGTGATCGTCGGAGATGGACCGGTTGGTCTGTGCTTTCTTTCCAACCTGATCTGTGAAGGATATACGGATGTACAGATGATTGGAAATCGTGACAGCAGCCTGGAAATAGCTAAAAAGATCGGTGCAAAAGAAGTGTGCAATAATCACGATGCTGATCGAAAAGCGGAATTTCTGGAGAAAGAAAAAGGCAAAGTTACACTTTATCTGGATACGATCGGAAGTCTGACAACGATTGACCAGGGAATGAAGATAATCGCGCAGGAAGGCAAGATTGCAGTATATGGCCTGAGAACAGGAAATGAATTAAAACTTGATATCAGTCAGATGAGAAATTTTACGGTTCAGTTTGTACAGTGGCCGATTGAGACGGAAGAGATGAAAACGCATGACCAGATTGCGGAGGCAATTCTGAATGGAGAACTCAATACAGATCTGTTGATTTCACATGTATTTCCTGTTGAAAGATTTCAGGAAGGGTTTGATGCGATTAAAGAGAAAAGAGCGCTGAAAGTAGCATTGCTCTTTGGTGGTGATAGATAGGGGACTGCCTATGTTAAAATGCAAAATCAACATAAATCTGTAGAAAATCCCGGCAAAACTGCCGGGATTTTAAGTTATGACAAACATCTGTTGCAGAAGACCAAATCACAGGTCTTCTATTTTTAATGCAGTATAGATATTGGTCTGCCTGGAATCGGCCGGGTTGAAAGTGACCTTCACGGAACTGCCGGTAAGAAGTCCGCCAGTGGATTCATTAGAGGCACTTTCTGTATTGCAGGTGATTCGCACGCCATCAGAAGTCAGAAGGGTGATGGTGTTGGCAGTGGATGCAGTAATTTCTCCGGAAATAGTGAAGCCGGTATTGCGTTCACTTAAGTTTTCCGGGATATCTCCGGTGATACCGAGGATTGTGAGTCCATCAAGGGTTGTTCCATTGAAGTCTCCGGTATAAATTACATTTACATGTGCTCCGGATTCGATTCCACCACTGAAATAACAGGGAATTGCAGACATGTCCAGATTCAGGATGTTTGTGGTATTCTCTGGGGATACCTGAAGGATATTTGTCTGAATGTTCTGGATCACAGCCCGGAGTTTGTTTTCCGGTTTGATCTCAACTCCCTCCTGAGGTGCAGGAGTAGGAGTGGGTGCAGGCACATTGAGCGGATCAATATCAGAAACACTGTAGATTTTCATCTGAGAACCATCAAGTACATTTGGATCATCGGCTGAAGCTGGACCAAAATCTCCCTTATAGTGAAGATAAACCCAATTGCCGGCTTTGATGCCGCCCTGATAATATTGTTCTGTTCCTGTGATCGGGAAAGTAACGGTTTTTCCACCTTTAGATCTGATCGTAATGGAATTGGCGGTCAGATTCTGAACCTGTCCACGCGTAGTTCCTTCTTTTACTTCGGAAGTATCATGATAGTCGTCAACAACTTTGAGCACGCGGACAGCACCTGTATCCGTACTGTCAAGCTGCCCTTCGTAGATTACGCTGACAGCATCGCCACAGAGCATTCCGTCTGCACATTCCAGAGTTGCCTGGGAAATATCAAAGACATAGTTATCCGATCCGCTGAGAAGAGTAAGCTGATTACCGGTAAAATACTGAAGAGTACCCCGGATCTCATCCATATATACACGGGTGCTCCCAGGATTGATGTCCTGAATCTGTGTATCTTCTGAATCTGAGAAACGATCAACAACATCTCCCAGACTGCAGCCGGATAAAGTGATCAGAAAAAGTGATCCGATACAGACCACCAGTATTTTTTTCATGAAACTCCTTTCTGTGTTACAGCTTCAGGCTGCACACGGAACCAATACGTATAAAAATCAGTAAAGCCAAGAGATGCATACAGTCGTTTGGCAGCGGTATTTCCCTGAACGACCTGAAGATAGGCATTTTCAGCACCTTTTTTCATGCCCTCCGTGAGAAGTGCAGTACAGATCTGGCGTGCAAATCCCTGTCCGCGATAGTTTTTCCTTTACATGGATCGCGTAGATTCCGATGTAGTCACGGTCAAGGATACCAAGTCCTGTAGCGATGATCTTCCCCTCTTTCCAGATGGAAGCACAGATCGTTTCTTTGGGAATGGCACGATACATAGAAGGAACAACGGCCCGGTGGATCGGGTTTGTCATTCCTTTCAGATCAAAAAGACTTGTGATCCAGATATCCGGAATCTCATCCGTGATCGTTACGGCAGAATATGGCGCATCCAGACGTGCATCACTCAGATGAAGCGTCATGACTTCAGTTACATGCTGGATCTCATAACCACGGTTTTCGAGAGTATAATCAAAATCCGGAGATACCAGCGGACTGATCTTAAAGATAGCAGGAGATCCCAGACGTTTGTAAACATCTTCGCAGTAGGCAACCTTTTCACGCCATGGAAGCGTAGAGTTTCCAAATTGTTCCACACTGTTGGTACGGTGCGTATAGAAATAAGAAAATCGCAGGATCCAGCCATCGTAAAGCTCCATTTTGTGAGATGGCCAGGCATTCAGCGACATATCTTCGATTTTTTTGATGTTTTTTTCCATGATGAAGATAAAGCCCCCCTTTTGCTGTTGCTTTTTATTATACCCAACAGAAGCGGATTGTGCAACCGCAAGTCCGGTGCATAAATGTCGGAAATACAGAGAATTTGGCGAACGAATCTTCTTTACAAAACGGCACGGTCCGTTCTATAATAAAACTCACCAGAGATCTTCTGGTATTCATAACCGTCGGTTCAGACGGAAATCCCTTTTTTATAATTGAGATAATTGTATACAGAAAGCCTACTAATAAAAAGTCAAGTACTTTTTGAAGAAATTTAAGAATTGAAAAATAGGCACAAGAAATAGGCTACCCAAAACGGCTAGCTTAACGGAGGTGATAATCGTTTGATATTTAA
>ENA-OQET01001123-OQET01001123.1-human-gut-metagenome-genome-assembly--contig:-NODE-1123-length-12423-cov-2.399480_pt1 | contig 12423 bp, 15 predicted proteins | sample MGYA00242800_ERZ504645 | MGnify/ENA primary metagenome ERZ504645 (study PRJEB26092, sample SAMD00036308) | human gut metagenome | host: Homo sapiens | study: EMG produced TPA metagenomics assembly of... | reverse complement strand
AGGAAGGTGACAAACTCCTTGTCGTGGATGTCCAGCGAAAGTCCGTCCAGAACCTTCTGCCCATCGAACTCGACAACAATGTCTTTCAGAGATACGATCAGATTTTCATTCATTTTTATTGCATCCCCCTTTGCGGAATTTCCCGGCACAGGACCTTCTCATTGCGCCGTTTCTTCCTTAGGCCGGCACAAAGTCCTTGACGAGTCAGCGTCAATTATGCCGCCCCGCAAAGGTTTGTTACACGGCCCCACGCGCAGGGGGCCGCTGCAGCAGCACATACAACGCCAATGTGTCAGGGCAGAAAAGATTTGCCCTATAGATGCACACACAAGATACATTATACGGTTTGCAGAATGTTTGTCAATAAGAACTTTTTAATAAATTGGTAAAGAAGCGTTCATGATTTTGTAAAAGAGACGGCTTTTTTGAAAATGTGCGATGCAGCAAGGTTTATAAAAATCGAGGCAGCCGCCGCCGCAAAAAGCACGGCACTGGGCAAAGCGGCAAAGAGGCCATACAAAAGCCCGAGCGCAGCCTGCCCGGCTGGCTGGGTCAGGCAGGCACAGACAGTGATAAGGCTCATAAAGCGTGCTGTCTGCCCGGTGGGGGCATGGGCCTGGATTGCAGTAAACAGCAGGATTTGAAACAGTGCGGCGGCAGCCATCATGCAAAAAGCTAGTGCTGTGACGGCGATGTACCCGGCTGCGGCAGGCATACACGGCAGAACGGCCAGCCCGAGCAGTGCGCACACTGCCGTAATGCACCAGAGAGCCGCTGTGCCGCGGCGCAGGGACAACCGCTTTGCAAACGCCCCGGCCAGCACGCCGCCCAGCAGACCACCGGCACTCATGGCAGACTGGGTGATGGCCAGAGCGGTGTCGGAGAAGGCATAATAGCGGACGACCAGCAGCGGCACACCGACAGTAACCGCGGGTACGACAGCCAAATTGAGCAGGGCCAGCACCGCGGCCAGCCGAAGCAGCGGCCTTGCCCGGAGGAAAAGTGCTTTGGGCGGCAGACGCAGGCATGAACGTGCGGCGGGTGCATGCGGAATTGGCAGTGTACGCTCCCAGAAGGCGGATACGGCAAAGCAGACAGCACAGAGCAGCAGCAAGCCGCGCAGCTCAAGAGTGTGCAGTAAGACACTGCCCAGCAGAGGACCAAGCAGCTCGTCGATGGTATCCACCAGCTGGATGACTGCATTGCCCCGGGCCAGCGCAGCCCCGTCCAGCAGCAGAGGCAGACTGGCCTGCACGGCGGGCTGGTACAGCCCTTCCACGGCATACAGCAGGCAGAGTGCGGCCAGCACAAGCGGCGTTACGGGCGCAGCGGGAAGTATGACTGCGGCTGCGGCCATGCCGATGGCGGATACGGTATCCAGCACAGCCATGATTTTTTGTTTACGGCAGCGGTCTGCCAGCACGCCCCCTGCCAGCGTGCCCAGCAGCATCGGCACAAGGGCCAGCGCTGTGACACTGCCGTACAGTGCGGCGGAATCGGTCCGGCGCAGAAGATACAACGGCAGCGCAAACCGCAGTGCGGCATTGCCGAACAGCGTGATGATCTGGCAGACGGTTATCTTATAAAAGGTGGGATTCATGGTGATGTGCTCCCCTGTTATGATAGTCTTTGTGCATACATACCGACTGACGGTTTGTATTCGTGCTGAATAATACGGCGGCTGGAACCGGCCCGTTGAAATGATTGGGTGTGTTAGTATAAGGATGAGGGGCTTTGCGGGGGAATCGTTGCCACCCGGGGGCATTTGCGGCAACAGCAAGGTCCCCGGGCGGATATGGAATCCGCCCCTACGGTGCAAGGGTCGATGCTCGTCATCGACCCGGAGATGTCTGACGCCGCACGGCTTCTGCGGGCGAGCAATCAAGCCCGGAAAGCATCACTCTGCTTCGCAGAGCGCCGCCAGCTCCTCCGACTGCTCGTCAGTGAGAAGATCAAGGCCGAGGGACTGCGTCAGCTGTTGGAATACCGCGCACCGCGCGCGCTGCCGGGCGGGCGTTGTGGGGCGCGTCTGCGGGTTCAGCCAGAGGTCCGCCAGCAGGAACAACGCCTCGCACAGGGCGTCGGGGTCCGGCGTGTGAATGCTGCCGTCTGCTGTTCCCTGCCGGACCATCGGCTCCAGATACAGGGGGATGGTCTTTTCCAGCAGGTCGTGCAGCTCGATGGATAAAAACTGCGGGTCGTCCCAGAGACGCGGCAGTGCGCGCTGCAAGGTCTGCTGGCGCTGCGGAACCAGGCACACCGCAAAGACAGCCTGCAGCTTTTGCAGTCCGGTCAGCGAGGCATCGTCGCGGATGCGGGCCAACTCCCCCGTGACCTGTGTGCCCAGGCGGTCCCCGACCCTGGCAGCGATTTGCTCCTTCGATTGGAAGTGGTGGTAGACGGCTCCCTTGGAAAGGCCGGTGGCGTCAATAATGTCCTGCAGCGTTGTGTGGGCATAGCCCTTTTCCGCAAAGAGCTCGGCGGCGGCGTTCAGGATTTTTTCTACGGTCTGCTCCGGGTATTTGTTGCGCGGCATGGGATACACTCCTTTTTACAGACTGCTGGTCTGTATGCTTACTATACTGCAAATTGTAAGCAAAGTCAAGACATTTGCGCCGGATTGTTAGGAACGCCACCAACGCCACAACTGGCAAGCTGCACTGCTTTACATGCAGCGCTGAAAAAGCTCTATGAAAAGGGTCGGCACGGCGCGCAGGTGATAGCAGATTCTATAAAGTAAAAACGGCACAGAACGCTGCAGCTTTGCGTCCTGTGCCGTTTGGCTATTTGGCTATAGTCACGCCAGATTCAGCCGCTTTGTCATGAGCCACTGGGTCAGTGCCCACAGCAGGGCATCGACAAGGGCAATCAGCGCAAAGATGGCGAACAAGGTGAGCACGATAACGCCCAAGGTATTGTCGGAACCAAAAAACGACGCGCCGCTGAAGCCGGTATTGTTAAGGTACTTATACCCGCGGAACGCGACAAAGACTGCCGTCACAAGGGCTGCCATCTGCCCGATAAAGCCGATGACAAAGTAGGCGGCAATGCTGATGAGCAGCCGCTGCTGGGTAAACTGCGCGGCAAAGGCACAGGCCAGATATGCGTGCAGCAGTGCGCCCGCGATAAGGGCCAGTATAATCAAAAGCATTGCAGACCAGATGGCGACATCCTCGGCAGTGACGCGACTGAAATCAGATGCAAACCCGCCGCCACTGACCGTGTCGGTAGTAAGCATGCCGCAAAGTGTAAAAAATACCATGCCGAACAGCGTCCATACCGTGCCGCAGATGACCTTAGCAGCAATGTGCTGCCAAATGGGCACGGGCAGAGCCAGCATCAAGTACCCGCGCTCGCCCAACAGGCGGTAAAAACTGCGAATTTCAATAAAAGCGCAGATGGCGAGCACAACAAGAAGGCTCACGGCAGATGCCAGTGCCAGCAAGGCCATGGCGACCCCGGCCAGCGGCAACCTGTCGGAGGTGTTCTGGACAAAATGGCTCAGAATATTAGTAAAATGTTCAGCACAAGCACGCCCGCCGCAATGGGCAGAACAACACGGCCTGTGGATTTGAACTCATAATGTAAAAGCTTCGTCAGCATTTGTAAACCTCCCGGAAGTAAGCGTCTACGCTCTCCCCTGTTTCCTCGCGCAGCTCGTCAACGGCGGCCTGGCGCAGGACCTTGCCGTCCTGTAAAAGAATGACCTCGTCCAGCACCTTCTCAATGTCGCCGATGAGGTGCGTGGACAGCATAAGCGCGGCATCCTCACTGTAGTTGTGCAGGATGGTGCTTAAAATGTAGTCGCGGGCGGCGGGGTCCACGCCGCCCAGAGGCTCATCCAGCAGGTAGAGCCTGGCGGCACGGCTCATCGTCAGGCAGAGCTGCATCTTTTCCTGTGTGCCCTTGCTCATGGAACCGATTTTGTCCCGCCCGCCGATATGCAGGTCGGCCAGCATGGCGTTTGCCTTGACTTTGTCAAAATCAGTGAAGAAATCCGCGTACAGGCTTACGGCATCGTCGGCGGTGAACTCCGTCGGCAGGGCCATACGGTCCGGCAGATAGCTGGTGACGGCCTTGGTGAAAACGCCGACAGGAACTTTATCAATAATGACGCTGCCCGTCGTGGGCTGCAAAAGCCCGGCAGAGATTTTCATAAGCGTTGTTTTGCCGCTGCCGTTGGGGCCAAGCAGGCCAACGAGCTTGCCCGGCGTGACGGCAAAGTCCACGCCGTTCAGCGCAGCAGTGCGGCCATAGCGCTTGGTCAGACCGTGTACCTCATAAATTGTATCCATAGTTTACTCCTTTTTTGGTGCCTGCTGTGCGGTCTCGCGCAGCAGGGTCTCGATTTCGGCTTTGGTCAGGCCGAGGGCCTGCATCTGGTGCAGAAACTCCGCCGCCAGCGTACCGGCGCGCCGACGGCGCAAGGCCTGCAGGGCAGTGTCATCCGCTGTGACGGTGCGCCCGGCGGTGCGCTGCGCCTGCAAAAGGCCGCGGCTTTCCAGCTCCTGCAAAGCGCGCTGCATGGTGTTAGGGTTGACCCCGGCGTCAGCGGCCAGCTCCCGCACGGGTGGAATGCGGCTGCCGGGCGGGAACTCCCCCGCAACGAGGGCAAGCTCCAACTGCTCGACCAGCTGCACATAGACCGGGCGGCCCGCAGTAATGTTCCAGTTCATGGTGTTTCATGCTCCTTTTGTATTATTGTGTTAAGAGCTTAATACAATAATACACGTGGGATGCAGCCTTGTCAATAGAAAAACAAAAAAATCCCCCGCCGGGCTGGCGGAGGGAATATTGCATGATACAACGTCAGGAAATGTGATCCTCGATCCATGTCAGCACATAGTCAAAGACCTCATCACGGTTGGTCTCGTTGTGCAGCTCATGGCGGCCGCCCTCAAAAATCTGGCAGGTCAGATCCTTGACACCGGCATCGCCCAGCATCGCCCAGACTTTGCGGACGCCCTTGCCGTAATCTCCAACAGGATCGCCGTCACCGGCAATCAACAGAACGGGCAGTTCCTTGTTGATCGACTCAGCCCAGGCCTTGCTGCTGACATGGTTCAGCGTGGCCAGCATCTCCCGGTAGGTGGAGGCCGTAAACTGGAAGGTACACAGACCGTCCGCATCATAGGCATTAACAACAGCCTCATCACGGGTCAGCCAGTCATTGGCAGACTTCGCGTTCTCGATTTTTTTGCAGTAGCTGCCGAAATTCAGCTTGACCATCAGCGGCGAAACATAGCGCGGCCCCTTGACGCGGGCAATCAGCCCGGCTAGTTTTTGGCCGATGACATTCATAAAGCTGGGACCTGCTGTGCCGGAAATGACCAGTGCCGTGATGCTCCCCGGCCACTTTTCGGCGTACCAGCGGGCGTAAAAGCTGCCCATGCTGTGGCCGTACAGGATAATGGGCGTATCCGGGAAACGCTCATGGAGCAAGCCGTTCATTGTGTGCAGGTCGTTCAGCAGATGCAGGCGGCCATCCGGCTCGCCGTAGTGGCCGTGCTCCCCTGCCTTGGCGGTGTCGCCGTGGCCGAGGTGGTCATTGCCCGCAAGGGCAATACCGTGGGCGGCATAAAACTCTGCCATAGGGGCATAACGGCGCACATACTCGCACATGCCGTGGCTAAGCTGCAGTACCGCACGCACAGGCTTGCCGGGCATGGTGTACAGCACAGCGGAGGAGGTATGGCGGCCGTCCGAGGACGGGAAGGTAATGGTTTCGCAGTGGAGTTCGGGCATGGTCACAGCTCTCCTTTGATTTTTTTCCAGTATTGTGCGAAGGCTTGCTCATTCTTGTTGTCACCGGGCTGATAATAGCGCCGATCCTTGATAGCATCCGGCAGATATTGCTGCTCGACCCAGTGATTGGGATAATCGTGCGGGTAGATATAGTGCTGGCCTTTGACTTTAGCGTCCGCGCCGTCATAGTGTTTATTCTGCAGCTGCCTCGGGATGGGCCCGGTGCGCCCGGCCTGAATATCGGCAATGGCTGCATTGATGCCGTCATGGGCGGAGTTCGATTTTGGGGCGGTGGCCACCAGCACCACAGCATCCGCCAGCGGCAAACGAGCCTCCGGCAGGCCGACAGCATTGGCAATATCGACCGCAGCCTTTACGATGGGGATGATCTGCGGCCACGCCAGACCAACATCCTCACAGGCGCAGACCATCAAGCGGCGGCAGGCGCTGGGCAAATCCCCTGCCTCAAGCAGGCGGCCCAGATAGTGCAGTGCAGCGTCCGGGTCAGAGCCGCGCATGGATTTCGATAGGCGGAAACGATGTCATAGTGGTCATCGCCCAGTTTGTCATACCGCATGGCGGTGCGGGTGGCCACCTGCTGGATCATGTCAAGCGTGATGGTGCGGCAGCCGTTTTCGATGGGGGCTGCTGTGACGGCAAATTCCAGATTGCCGATTGCCTTGCGCATGTCACCGCCAGCGCTGCTGGGCCAGATAGTCAAGGGCATCTTCCGGAATGAAAACCGGCGATTGATCCTCAGCGCCCAGCCGTGCGGCAGCGCTGCGCAGACCGGCACGAATATCGTCGGCGGTCAGCGACTTGAATTCAAACACCGTGCAGCGGGACAGCAGGGCGTTATATACATAAAAGTAGGGATTTTCCGTGGTGGAGGCAATAAGGGTGACAGTGCCCTGCTCAACACATTCCAGCAGGCTCTGCTGCTGACGCTTGTTAAAGTACTGGATCTCATCCAGATACAGCAGAATGCCACCCGCTGCCCCCAGTGTGCCGATGTCTGCCAGCACGGACTTGATATCGCTGGTTGAGGCCGTGGTACCGTTGAGCTTGTGCAGCTGCATACCGCTGCCCGCCGCAATGATGCTGGCAACGGTGGTTTTGCCAACGCCGGATGGGCCGTAGAAGATCATATTGGGGATTCTGCCGCTTTCGACCGTGCGGCGAAAGACCTGATTTTTTGCCGAGTAGATGCTGCTGCCCGCAGACCTCATCCAGCGTGCGCGGGCGCAGGCGTTGTGCCAATGGCTCCATTGTGATTCCCTTTTTATATTCATAATAGGTTGAATGGCTCCGATTGTGCAGCAAAGCGATGCTGCTATAGACAATTATACGGAATAACGGCAGCAGAATCAAGTGTAATCGTGCAGGATAACAAGTGCGTTGCCGGGGGTAATCTGTGAGGAAAAAATAAGCAGCACCATATCGCGGTGCTGCATTAGTGTGTTGAAAAGCGCGTCTTTCATTGCATGTCAAAAAGTCACATTCTTGGCCTATTGAATGTGTAGGGGTGACCATTCGGTGCCCGCTGGCTTGGCGAAGAAACGCGTTTTCCGGGAAAGCTTTTCACAGGCTAAGGGGCAGGGGCGAGCAATGCTCGCCCCTACAAGAGATTTTTGATAGCCTGAGGCGAACAGTGTTTGTTCGAAAGCCTGATGCAGCAACGCTTTTAGCGGGATTATTTGGGGAGAGTTTCCGCGTATTTGGAATATTTATCTTTTACAAACTCTGAATAAGCGGCGTAGGCATCCTCAAGGGTTTCATATTTTGTGCCTTTGGTATAATCTTTGAATCTATCACCATTGGGAATGCGCTTCGAGATGGCGACATATGTTTGAGAACTGTTTTTGACAGGTCTTTCGGCGGTTATTGTTTCTGAAATATAGAACCCGCCGGTATCCGTACTGATAATAACAGGAATCGTTGTGTCGGCACCGACTTTATTTGTATCCACAGAGGTCCAAAACAAATAGGTATGCTTGTATTCGGGTCGTGCATCCCCGAGATACGCCCAAGTGCCATAACTCAGTAAACTGTTTTCGATGATACCTTGTTGTAGTTGCTTTAACATACTTGAATTTGGGCATTTCGAGTCTATTTCAAAAGTAGGAGTGGGGTACTTAACCAAAAATCCGGCTTTATTCACCAGACCGTGTATATCACTGAAATTCATTTCCACCTTTGTATTGTTTCCACCGCTTCCGCTCCATGTAAAAACAACGCCGACCGTAGCATCGTAGGAAACCTCACATACCCCGCCTGCAGTCGGGATGCCCTTCCAGTTGGCGGTTTCTTTATCCGCTTTATAATGCGTGATGCCCGCAATCGTGATGGGATCCATGGACTGCCAGTCATCCTGCTTTTGTTTGAGGTTTACCGTTTTGACCTGATTCTCCGTGTCGTTGGTCAGCGAGGCCGTCAGCACCTCCATATACGCCTCGCGCACATGGAGGACATCAGCGGTCTCAAGACTTTTCTCAATATATCCCTGCAGGGCGGGTATCAGCATCGCTGCAAGAACCGCGAGAATGGTAAGAACAACGATCAGCTCCACGAGAGTGAAGCCCCTTTTGTTATTCCGCAGTTTGTATTTCATTCATTCCCCTTGTCAATAAAACAATCCCCCGGGCTTTGGATAAAAGCCCGTCCGCCTTCTGACAGTTAGAATAGCTTTGACAAGTGGTAGTCATCATACCTGTCGCATTGCCCCGCGGGCCCCAAACAGTCAGTTGCGTGTGATATTATAGCAGAAGATGAATTGTCATACAACAGGAAAAGACAAAAAAATCGCAAGATTTTTCAAATGAGTAGGTGCTTTATTTGCTTTTCCCTGCCAATCAGCACCGGAAACGGCAGAAGAAAAGCAGCCTGACCGCCCTCAGCCGATAAAAAACAGCCGATTTGCGAAAAAACGCAATTTTTAAAGAGCGCAAGACAGCAATTTTTTACATCTTCGCTACTTGACAAAATCAAGTATCTGGATTATACTGACAATCGAAAGGAGTTGAAATCCATCTGCCATGTATCAGAAAACACTTTCCTATTATGTCGCTATGCTGTACCGCAGTTTTTTCCGCCTTTACCGGGGAGCGCCTTCAGGCGGTAGGTCTGAATTTCGGACTCGTGTTTTTTATCGTGTATATCGGGAAAAAGCCAAACTGCACACCGTCAGAGCTGACTAAGGAGCTGGCCCTTGATTGGGGGCACAGCCAGCGATGTGTTAACCGACTGGTGGAGGACGGCTTTATAACCAAAGAAAAATCCGGGCGCCATTACCTGCTGAACCTGACGGAGCGCGGGCAGGAGGCCTTTGAGGCCGCCCACCGGGTTTTCTTTGACTGGGACAGCACTTTTATGACGAATCTCAACGCGAAGGAAAAAGAGCAGTTGCTTACTTTACTGGAAAAAGCAGCACAGGAGGTACCGCATCATGTACGAAACGATCAATAGTTCTGTCAATTACGGCGGTTTGGAGCTGAAAACCGCATCATCTTTGCGCCGACGACCTTCGGTTTGTCGGACGAGGAGTATTTTGAAAAAATCCGCCGCATCGCTGCGGGCAGGCTGCGCCATGGTCATCATCGGCGATGTGCCTGTGGGCAAAAGTATGATCGAGAAATCTCTGTTCGACAAGAAGGGCTTTGCCTATTACCAGAAGCTGACCGAGATCGTCCACAGCTACGACTGCCGTATCTGCGCGCAGCTGCACCAGTCGGATTCCAACATGCTTGCCATGCTCAAGTATGTGCCCGGCGTGCTGACCAAGAAAATCTCGATGCAGGAGCTGCGTCCCCTGCTGAACGCCGAGGTCGCGCCCTACATCTCCAAACTGTCTGTGAAGAAGATCAAAAAGATCACCGATGGCTTCGGCAAGGCCGCTGAACTGGCGGTCAAGGCCGGGTTTGACATGGTGCAGGTCCACGGTGACCGTATGTGCGGCAGCTTCAGTTCGACAGTCTTTAACAAGCGCACCGATGAATACGGCGGCAGTGCTGAAAACCGTGCCCGTTTTGCGGTCGAGGCTGTCAGGGCCATTCGCAGCCGTCTGCCGGAGCTGCCCATCGACTACAAGCTGGCTGTCCGTCAGGAGGAGCCGCATTACGGCAACGCCGGTGTGCTGGAGTCTGAGCTGGGCGTCTTTGTGCCGATGCTGGTAGATGCCGGTGTCACCAGCTTCCATGTAGCACTGGCCAACCATTCCAGCCTGGAGGATACGATCCCGCCGGCAAACCACCCCTATTTCAAGGGTCAGGGCTGCTTCCTGAAATACTGTGATGAGGTGCGCCAGTTTACCGATAAGCCTATCACCGGTGTGGGCGGTCTGACTGATTCCGCGTTTGTGGACGATCAGCTTGCCTCTGGCCGCATCACCTGCGCAGCCATGAGCCGCCAGCTGCTGGCTGACCCGGAATGGCCGAACAAGGTTGCCGCCGGTCAGCTCAAGGAAATCCACCGCTGTGTACGCTGCAACAGAAAGTGCCTCGGCGGCCTGCAGCAGCATCAGGGCACGCACTGCATTTATGAGAAAGGCTGATTATGAAGACTTCTGTCGTGTTCAGCAGTAAGACCGGCAACACACAGCAGCTGGCAAATGCCGTTGCCGCTGCCCTGCCGAAGCAGGAGCTCCTGTATACCGGTGCGCCGAATGAGGCAGCCCTTGCGGCTGACCGCCTGTATATTGGGTTCTGGACGGATAAAGGCAGCTGCAACCGTGAGATCGCCGCTTTTTTGAAGCAGGTCAAGGGCAAGGAGGTGTTCCTGTTCGGCACAGCCGGCTTTGGCGGGGACGCAGCCTATTTTGATAAGGTACTTACCGCCGTCAAAAAGCACCTTGACCGCAGCAATACGGTGATCGGCACCTATATGTGTCAGGGTAAGATGCCCCAGTCTGTGCGGGAACGCTATGTGAAGATGCAGGCCAGTCCCCTGCCCATCCCGAATCTTGACAGCCTGATCGAGAATTTTGACCGCGCAGCCACCCACCCGGACGCAGAGGATCTGCACTGGTTGACAGCTGCCGTTAAGCAGACGGAGAGCCGCTGATCACGGTCAGCCATAATAAACCAAACAAATACGCCGCCAAAGAGCGCGATACAGAATCGCAGCCCTTGGCGGCGTTTGTTATATAGATTGTCTGAAAGGCGTACCTGTTTTTCGCACAAAGGACCGACCTTGCCGAAAAAGCGGTGCTGCATTCTCTGCAATGAGAACGGACAGTTTAGAATTTTCCACCCGAGCTGCCGCCGAAGCCATCGCTGTCGGTACTCGAGCCGCTCGAGCTGCTCGAGCTGTCGTCCTTGACGGGGTCGTACGTTTCGGTCTCGGTGGTGTGGGTGTAGGTGTCCTCCACCACGGACAGCGCCAGACCCTCGGCGGGCATGTAGGCGTTGGCATGGGTCTGCTCGTTGGCAGTTTTCATCTGCGCGTAGAAGATGCCGCAGACGATGCTCGCCACAGCCAGCGGAATGACAAACACAAACACCCACTTGATCCAACCCTTGGCGGGGTCGTTGCCGCTGTCCAGCGGCGCACCCTTGTCGGCATAGAAATCCAGCGTGTCAGCGCACATTTCTATGTAGGTGTCGGAGGCCTTGTAATACGATCCGTCCGAGAGCATCGGCACGATCTTATCCTCGATCTGCGCGATGCGGTAGTCGGTAAAGGCGGTCACGCCGTCGCCGTAGGTGATGGTAACATAATCGCGGGAATCCAGCGCAATCAGGAACAGGATGCCGCTTTTGCCCTCGCCGTAGCCAAGGTCATAGTCGCGGTACCAGTCCTTGGCAAACTCGCGCACGTTCTGCCCGCCGATGTCAGCCACCGTCAGCAGGTAGACGTTGACACCGTGTCCGGCACTGGCGTCCTGCGCCTTTTGTTCCAATTCAGCGGTCGCTTCGGGTTTGAACAGCTCGTAGGTGTCCATCACCAGCGGCATTTCGGCAAACGCCGGCACGGCGCAGAACAGGCACAGCAGCAGTGCCGTAAGCAGAGAAAACAGTTTCTTTTTCATACTCTGTTTCCCCCTTTCAAAGCAGGAATGCAAGCAGGATCATCAGCGGAACACTGATGCCCGCAAACCAGGCGGCCACCTTTCGCTTATCAACCGGCAGATCACCGACCAGCTTGCCGGTCTGCCCGTTCATGGCGAACAGATAATCCTTGCCCTGCCACTTGGTGTGCAGCATCCACACCGGCAGCAGCGCGTAGTGCTTGGCGGTGTAATCAATGCTGATATTCTCGCTCAGGGTGCTTACGCTGTTGTAGCCGGTAATGCTGGCCGAAAGCTCGCTGCTGACCGAATTCTGCATCCGGCTGTGGGCGCGGGGCCTGGCAGGTGTCGGCGTCCTCGTCGTATTTGTCTGCCATATAGCCCGGCAGGAATGCTGTCGAGAAGGGCTGGAAGGCGCGGTAGTCATACGGCTCGATGGCATCCATGTGGCCGTTGGGCATCTTGGTCGAGCCGTCCACCGGCACACCCATAAACTGCGTAGTACCCGCGCGGCGGACATCGTAGTGGCGGGTCGTGGTGATGACGTAATCGCCGTTGCGGTGGCTGGAGCTGGTCGTGGCTTCATATAGGCCCGAGCCGGAGGCGTTGGCATCGAACAGCCAGAACGGGACATACACGCCCTTGATCTCCTCGATATGGTTCTGCGAGGAGAA
>ENA-OQET01001120-OQET01001120.1-human-gut-metagenome-genome-assembly--contig:-NODE-1120-length-12457-cov-5.283374_pt1 | contig 12457 bp, 9 predicted proteins | sample MGYA00242800_ERZ504645 | MGnify/ENA primary metagenome ERZ504645 (study PRJEB26092, sample SAMD00036308) | human gut metagenome | host: Homo sapiens | study: EMG produced TPA metagenomics assembly of... | reverse complement strand
CTGATGGGTTACGAAGGCAATTACATTGACGGACTGATGAGCCGCAAGGAATCTATCTACTCGCTGCTGCGTGCCAAATACATAGCTGTACAGCATTGCATTGCTCATTCCTACGATTCTGATGATTCCCGGTATGGTTACCGGGAAGGTATCCGTACTCGGTTGCATTGCATGGCTGATATTCATTCCGGGAGCCGTATACTGCTGTCTGTTCCAACTGGCAGTCTACAACAACAAGACTACCGACCTGAATTCAAAGATGACCAGCCGGCAGAATATAGGCACCGGTCTGCAGAATCTGATTTCAGGAGGTGCTTTCGGCATACCTTTACTGCTGCTTTTTGCACTGAATGCCATCTTTGGCAAAGAGGTCACCCCCTGGATACTTATCGGCATCGGCGTGGCATTCATCGCCACTTCCAAATTCTGGCTGATGAATGTATATCACCGACTCATGAAACGCCGCTACAAGAATATGGAAGGCTTCAGGGACAGTAGACAGAAATAGAAATCATTAAACATCAATCACTAACATGATACGCATCAACAATTTACAAAAGAATTTCGGCACAAAAAAAGCCGTAGATATAGAGAACTACACCATCGGGCAAGGCGATATGCTGGGACTGGTAGGCAACAACGGTGCAGGCAAGACCACCCTCTTCCGCCTTATTCTTGACTTACTGCAGGCAGACCGGGGCAATGTAACCATCAATGACATTGACGTCAGCAAAAGCGAGGACTGGAAGAACTTCACGGGAGCCTTTATAGACGACGGTTTCCTAATAGACTACCTCACCCCCGAAGAATACTTCTACTTCATCGGTAAGATGTATGGTCTGAAGAAAGAGGAAGTAGACGAACGCCTGCTTCCCTTCGAACGCTTCATGAACGGCGAGGTAATGGGCCAGAAGAAATTCATCCGCAACTATTCTGCCGGAAACAAGCAGAAAATCGGCATCATCTCCGCCATGCTCCACCATCCGCAACTGTTGATTCTGGATGAACCGTTCAACTTCCTTGACCCCAGTTCACAGTCCGTAATCAAACACTTGCTGAAAAGATACAATGAAGAACACGGAGCCACCGTCATCATTTCCAGCCATAACCTAAATCATACAGTGGACGTTTGCCCGCGTATTGCATTGCTGGAAAACGGTGTTATTATCCGCGATATACGAAATGAGAACAACTCTGCCGAGCAGGAACTGGAAGCTTACTTCAACGTCGGCGTGGAGGAAGAAGCCGTAGTAGAAGAAACGGTAGAAGAAGAAGCCGTAGAAAAAATAACGGAAAAAGAAGAAAAAACGGTAGAAGAAAAAAACGCGGAAGCATGAAAAAAATATCTTTCTTATATAGTAGCTCTTACCATCATATTGATAGGTCTAAGTTCCTGCCATACCTCCGCGCCACGCCTGGACTACAAAGCCCTGGCACAGGCATCCGTCCGTTTGGGAGTGGATATTGAACTGCAGGACAACCACAAGCTGTACATCCATGCCTCCGAATGGATAGGCACCCCCTATCGTGCAGGCGGTGACAGCAAGCGTGGAACGGACTGCTCCGGACTGGTATCGCAACTGTATAAGAAAGTTTACCACACCCGTCTGTCGAGAAGCACAGACGGGCAACTGAAAGAGAGCAGCAAAATCTCCCGCCGCAACTTGCGTGAGGGAGATTTGGTGTTCTTCACCAGCCGTGCTTCCCGCAAAAAAGTAGCCCATGTGGGTATTTACCTCAAGGACGGCAAGTTTATCCATGCCAGTACCAGCCAGGGAGTCATAGTCAGCAACCTCCGGGAAAAATATTACACCCAACACTGGCTCTGCGGAGGAAGAATAAAATGATACTAATTTTTCCCCTTCTTGTGATTTTCTTTACTCTTTCCCGACTGATAGTCCAGAAACAATTAAAAGAAGAAAGCAATGAAGAAACTTTTAGGCATCCTCTTATTCATCAGCATTGCGCTGAGTGCCAATGCACAACTTTTATGGAAAGTATCCGGTAAAGGATTAGAGAAACCATCCTATATTTTCGGTACTTACCATCTCTCTCCACTCAGCATCAAGGACAGCATCGCCGCCATGCCGCAGGCCATGAACGAAACCACCCAAGTCTACGGTGAGGTCGTGATGAGCGAAATGGCGACTCCCGCCTTCATGCAAAGCATGCAACAGCAGATGATGATGCCCAAAGACACCACGCTGCAAAACCTCTTTACTCCCGAGCAATACGAAGAAGTGGGTAAAGTTGTAAAAGAGAATATGATGGTAGACATCGCCATGCTTGCTCAACTGAAACCGGCTGCCATCAACCAGCAGCTTGTCGTCCTGCTCTACATGAAACATACTCCGGGCTTCAACCCGCAAGAACAGCTCGACACTTACTTCCAGCAGCAGGCCGGACAGCAAGGCAAGAAAGTTGGCGGTCTGGAAACAGCCCAGTCACAAATAGACATTCTGTTCAACAGCCAGACGCTGCAACGCCAGGCAAACCTCCTCTACTGCGCTATCAGTGACATCGAGAAAGGTATCGAGCAAAGCAAGCGCCTGATTGCCGCTTATGAAAAGCAGGATCTGGATGCCATGCTGCAACTGATGGAAGAGCGCGACGGCAATTCATGCGACCCGCTGCCTGGAGAGATGGAAGCCATGCTGGACAACCGCAACAAGGCATGGGTTGAAAAGATGCCTGCTATCATGACAGAAGCCCCTACCCTTTTCGTAGTCGGCGCCGGACACCTGCCCGGAGACAATGGAGTGTTGAACCTTCTGAAGCAACAAGGATACACTATAGAAGCCATGAAATAAATCCTCTAACAATTCTCTCTAACAATTTTTAATGGCAAGCTATACAAAGCGTGACGGTCAAATACCATCACGCTTTGTTTGCATATACACTTTATTCTCCTCATCATACCGTACATCCAAAAAAAAATATACTACTTTTGCACCAAAGTCTTGGCAGTTATAGTGATAACGGCCATTTTTGACTTGATTCGATAAGAACGCAAGAAGCGAAAGTTATTATCCCTGCCTATTCGGAATCTGGAAAAATTCAATAAACGTCATGGGATGATAGCAACAGTTTCTTCACGTCTATGTTATTATATACTTAGGCGTGGGGACTGTTGTCTATTTATGACGTGGGCATTTTCCAGAGCCTCGAATGCAGATAGGCAATAACAGTCCTCGCGCTTTTTATATAATAACCTTCGTCAACGGGGACAGACGAAATGAAAGACACCGCGTATGCATCTTACATTATTTGGAGAAATACAGTTATTTCTGTTGATTGCCGCTACATCTGCAAGCTTTCTATACTGGATAAATTATAAATACAAAAGTATGAACAGGCAGATTATCCGGGCAATAGACATTCCGGTATATCTGCTGAACAGACAAGGTTTTGTCGTAAAACTGCTCAATACACCTACCGAAAAGGCGAACAGACTTCCATTCCAAAACCTGGGAACTCTCAACATCAAAGATTTGGTGACAGATGCCGATGAATGCCGAAAACACATGGCATCACTATTACGCGTACTGAATACCCGCACTTCGGACAGCCTAACCGTAAAGATAAAAGTGGAAAGTGGTGAAGAACTATATATTGCAGTGCGTATGGTCTACCTCAACAGAAATCATGTCATGGCCTTTATACGCAACATTACAGAGAGTGAAATCCAACGCCGGGAAAACGAAAATACCGTTTCTTCCTTGAGAGTATCCTTGAGAACCTCCCCATTGCCACCACAGTAAAAGACAAGAACAATGAAGGACGCTACCTGATATGGAACAAAAATGCAGCAGAAGATGATGGAGCTCCCCGCCAAAAATATTGTAGGACACTATGAGGAGGAATTCAAGCCCTTAATGCCAAGTGATTTCATTCAGGAGACAGACAAAGAAGTTGAAGAGTCGGAAACTCCCCAATCCTACATCAAGCACTTTGTCAACCCCAAAGGCAGAAAGTATATTCTGTCATTTCACAAAGCGCTGGTGTCCTACAACAAAGGAAAAGAGAGGTGGATTGTCAGTTCTGCACTGGACATCACCGAACTGTTGGCAGCCAAAGAGAAAGCAGAAGAATCCAACCGCCTGAAATCGGCTTTTCTTGCCAATATGAGCCACGAGATACGCACTCCACTAAACGCCATTGTCGGCTTCTCCTCCATACTGTCCGAATACATACAAGACGAAGAGGCAAAGGAATACATACATATCATCGAAGAAAACAACCAACTGCTGCTGCAACTGATTAATGATATTCTTGACCTGTCACGTATCGAAGCCGGCATTCTCGAATTCACAGAAGGAGATATGGATGTAAACAAGACGCTTGATGAAATGCAGACGATGGCAAAACTGAAACTTCCGCCCAAAGTCTGCATACGTCTCCTCCCCGGTACGGATTGCTGTAGCATTCATACCATTCCCAAGCGGGTAAGGCAAGTACTGAACAACTATCTGTCAAACGCCCTCAAGCATACGGAAGAAGGTTTCATCGACATTGGTTATCACCTGCCGCAAGAAGACAGGATTCGCTTCTTTGTCCGTGATACCGGGTGCGGCATTCCTCCCGAAAAGCAAAAGGATGTATTCGAACGCTTTGTCAAGCTAAACAGCTTTAAACAAGGCACGGGCCTCGGACTCTCCATCTGCACCATGATTGCCGAGAAAATGAACGGAAAAGTGGGCGTCAGCTCTATTCCGGGGAAAGGTTCCGAATTCTGGTTCGAAATACCCTATCAGCCTGCCGGAAGCCAACCTGCATAGAAAAGCCCGCCACTGACATGAACTCTGTCAACGACGGGCAACCTAAACCATCACCGATGCTATCCTGACTCACAATACCTATCGAAGCCTAAATCGCAGTTTTCCACTCTGCACCAGTTCTTCATGAGTGATACGATATCGGGACAGTTTTTTTCCTCCCAGTTCCATTTCACGGATATAAAGCGACTCTGCCGACGGGCGTTCCGTCTCTATCACCAGTTGGTCGCGTCCCCAATACTTAGGGTCGAGCTTTATGGTCACCTTATCAAATACCGGAGTAGACAGCGTATAAGCCGGTTCTCCGGGACAATCCGGATAAAAGCCCATCATATTGAAGATAGCCCAAGCGGACATCGTTCCGGTATCATCATTGCCGGGAATTCCGTCGGGGGCATTCTTGAAATACTTCTGCAAAAGGCGGTGCAGTTCTTTCTGCGTGCGCCACTCCTCACCCTTGAAATAAGAGAAAAGATGGGCGTATGCAATGTCCGGTTCGTTGGCAGGGTCGTACAGTCCTTCGTCGAACACGCGCTGAAGCTTGTCTACGAACGGCTTCTTTCCACCCATGAGCCGGGCAAGCCCTTTCACATCGTGGGGAACATAGAAAGTATAGTTCCAGGCACAACCTTCGTGAAATCCGGGGTTCGGCTCAAAGTTCTCTCCCTGCCTCGGGTCGAAAGGAGCATAGAATTCACCGTTAGGCAAGATAGGACGGAAAGTACCGTACTCCTTACAGTAATAATGCTTGTAGCCCAGCGAACGTTCGTGGAACAGACGGGCATCCTCCTTCTTGCCAAGCGCAGCGGCTATGCGCGACAAAGCATTGTCGGCAATATAGTATTCCAGGGCATGTGAAACGGAATTGTCATACTGCTCCCGCAGGGGCACATATCCCAATGACACGTAGTCGTCATTGTCCGGACGGAGCAGGTTCTCCGCTCCCGGCAGGGTGGCTCCCTTGCGCATGGCTTCGTAGGCCAGTTCTATATCAAAGTCGCGCAGACCTTTCAGCCAGGTGTCGACGATGACGGGAATGGAAGGGTCACCTTCCATGGTCAGCGTCTCACGTCCGTAGAGTTCCCATTTGGGAAGCCAGCCGTGTTCGCGGTACATGTCGAGCATGGAGCGCACCATCTGCAATTGCCGTTCGGGATATACCAGCGTAAGAAGCTGGTGCACATTGCGGTAAGTGTCCCACAAAGAAAAGACGGTATAACGGTCGCCTTGGGTAGTCAAAATCTTATCACTCTCCATAGCGGGATATTCCCCGTTCACATCTTGCAGGATATTGGGATGTATCAGCGTATGATAGAGTGCCGTATAAAAAACGGTTTTCTGCTCTTCCGTACCTCCTTCCACAAGGATGCGCGAGAGGTCATCGTTCCAGCGGCGACGGGCTTCTTCCAGCACTTGACCGAAGTTCTTTCCCTGCTGCTCGGTATCCAGATTGAGGCGGGCATTCTCCATGCTCACAAAAGAGACTCCCATCTGTACTTCCACCTGCTCGCCTTCTTCGGTATCGAATGTAAGATAGGCGCCGATATCATCTCCCGCCAGTTCCTTCTGGTAGCGGGTGTAAAGTTTGTAGCGTCCGTTATCGGGGTCCCATTCGGCCTCTACACCGGTCATGGGGCGCTGCTTCTTCCAGTAGCCCGAAGCGGCGGGCTGCTTGTTGACACGCATCACAAAGTAGATGGGAAAAACGGCTTGTGGGTTGTAGCAGAAAGTACCCAGCAGCTTCATACCTTCAAACTCGCATTTACCCGTCTGGCGCAGAAAAGCTCCCGATTCATTGGTCAGGCCTTCGCCCAGGTTCAGCAGCACATGGCTCTGCCCGGCAGGAAAGGTGAAACGCGCCACACCCGTGCGAGGAGTTGCCGTCACTTCCGTCTTCACATTGTAGCGGGTCAGGAAGTTGCTGTAATATCCGGGGGATGCCTGCTCGTCCTTATAGCGGCTTCCATATTCCTTATAATCTACGGACAGCTCTCCCGTAGTGGGCATCAGCAGCAGAGAACCCAATTCCGGACAGCCCACACCGCTCAAATTGACATGCGAGTATCCGGTAAAGAAACAATTGTGATACTCATAGGGAGTAGACCACCAGCGGGCATCTTTATCGTATTTGTTGTCCTCCGAACCCATCACGTTGAAGGGCACTACGGACATCATTCCATTGGGACAGACGGCTCCCGGATTCGTGGTACCGAAGTTGGTGGTACCGACAAAAGGATTCACATAGTCCGCAGGATGCTTCTCCGCAGCCATAGATGCCGTGAGCATTCCAAAGGAGATGATACAGAAAGTAATCAGTCGTTTCATAATATAGTAAGGATTTGTTCTTTATTAGTTAGTGAGCACGCTACCCATGCCGGTGTCATTGCATGCACTCTGCAAAGTTATTGCAAACGGTCTGCAGTGACACTGCAAACTACTTTGCAGTAGCACTGCAAAAAGCATGCAGTATCTTTGCAGTGATATTACACTAAGTATAAGGCAGTTACGGCAGGCGCTTTTCAGCAATACCGAGCGCCTGCCAACTGCTTGGTACTTACAAAATACTTGTGCGCTTCGTGAACTCCAGAATCTCGCGGATATACCCAAAGGCAAGCCCCACTACCGTATCGGCTGCACCGTAGTATACAGCTACACGTTCTCCATCTTGCAACGCTGCGCAAGGGAACACCACATTGGGAACATCACCTTGCAACTCATAAGGAGCAGCAGGCGCAAGCAGATACTCACGGGTGCGGTAGAGCAACTTGGCAGGATTGTCCTTATCCAGAATAGCTGCTCCCATGGAGTAACGGAAACCGTTACAAGTGGTTATCACGCCATGATAGAACATCAGCCAACCCTCGTCCGTGAGGAACGGTACCGAACCTGCCCCTATCTTGGTACACTGCCAGGCACTTTCGGGGAAAGGCGTAGGAGCCATCACATGGCGGTGTTCGCCCCAGAATTTCATGTCAGGACTGAAACTGATGTAAATATCTCCGAAAGGCGTATGGCCACTGTCGCTGGGACGGCTCAAGAGTGCATATTTGCCATCGAACTTCTGAGGCAACAACACACCGTTGCGGTTGAAAGGCAAGAAAGCATTCTCGCACTGGAAGAACTCCTTGAAATCGAAAGTATAGCCGATGCCGATGGTGGGGCCGTAGTAGCCGTTGCACCACGTAATCCAGTAGCGGTCCTCAATCCATGTCACGCGCGGATCGTATTTATATTCGGACTCTATCATGTCCGTATTCCCGGCCTTGAACTTGATTGGCTCATGCTCTATTTCCCAGTGGATGCCGTCCTTGCTGAAACCGGCAAAGATATTCATCTGCACCGCCCGGTTGTCACAACGGAACACACCGGCATAACCATCCTTAAACGGAACCACCGCACTGTTGAAAATGCTGTTCGACGACGGAATATGGTAGCGGTCTATTACGGGATTCTCCGAATAACGCCACATTACATCCTTACAGCCTGCCGGCCGTTCTTCCCAAGGCATTGTGATTTTGTTGCTCATAATTGCTCTATATTATTAATTGGTTATTGTTGTTTCTTCTCATCGGCATACGTAAATGGTATGAAGTACGTAATGAGGAACGCCGGAATGGTGGCAAACAGCGTGAAGGTAAAGAACGCCTCGTACCCCAACCAGTCGCTGACAAAACCGCTGATTGTGCCCGGCAACATCACACCCAGATTCATGATGCCCGAAGCAAAGGCATAATGTGCCATCTGGTGCTTTCCCGGCGCCACCTGCTGCATCATGAACAAAGTCAGTCCCACAAAACCAAAACCATAACCGAAGTACTCGAGCACGATGGCACTACCTATCAGCAACCCGCTTTCCGGCTGGTACATGGCAAGCAGGGTATACGCCACAAAAGGCAGATTGAAGATGCAGCACAGAGAGAACAGCGTCCGCCGCAATCCCCGGTGCGAAATGTAATAGCCTGCCAACAGTGACCCCAGCACAAAGGCTGCCGCCCCATAAGTGCCGTAGTACAAACCTATCTGCTGCTCATTCAGTCCCAAGCCACCTGCCGAACGCTCCGCCTTCAAGAAAAGAGGGACAATCTTCATGACAAAACCCTCGGCAAGGCGATAAAGGATAATGAACGCTATATAGTACCAGATGTGCTTCTTCAAGAAGAAATCCTTGATTACCGCCACCAACTGCTCCCACGTCTCTCTTGCCGACTTGGCGCCGGATGCGGCAGCACCGCCCGATGGCAGCATGCGCATGTGGTAGAAGCCAAGCAGCAGCATCACCGCCGCCAATATCAGCATCACCGTCATCCATGCATGCCGGGTAGCCTCGTGGCGGACTGCCTCTGTGGCACCCTCCACCCCACCGAAACCTACCAGCAAGGCACCTGCCAGCCAGACCAACCCGCCGGACGCCACAATCTTCGCTATATTGTAGAAGGCTCCCTGCCAACCGATATACTTGGCCTGGTCCTGCTTGTTCAGTTCCGACATGTAGACACCATCCGTAGCCACATCGTGCGTGGCTCCGCTGAAAGCAATCACTGCCAGCAGCGCAATGCATATCGCAAAAAAGAACGGTAACTGCAACGCCAAAGCCACCAGAGCAAAACCTGCTCCGGTAACCATCTGCGTCAGTACCACGAAAAACTTCTTCGTCTTGAACATTTCAAGGAACGGACTCCAAAGGAACTTCAGCGTCCAGGGCATCATGATGAGCGACGTCCACAGAGCAATCTGCGCGTCACCGATACCCAGCCCCTTGAACATCAACACAGAAACCATGTTCAGCACCACAAACGGCAATCCCATGGCAAAATATACGGTGGGGACCCACGATATAGGATTATGATTTTTTCGGCTCATCCCTTCTGTATATTATCTGTGTCACTTCAACGGTTCACTGCCCATAGTCAGCTCCAGCGTACCGCCGTCCACTATATCCTGATGCGTGAAGAATGGAGTCTCCAACTTATTGCCGTTCAGCACAATGCTCCGCACATACTTGTTGTCGCGGCTGTTGTTGTGGGCTATCACCTTGAACGACTTGCCGTCTTTCAGATGAACGGTCGCCTCGTTGAACAGCGGGCGTCCGATGGAATATACCGGCTTGCCGGGGCATACCTGATAGAAGCCCATCGCATTCAGAATGTACCATGCAGACATCTGTCCGCAGTCTTCATTGCCCGAAAGTCCGTCGGGGTTGTTGAAGTAAAGCGTATGCAGCACCTCATCCACAATCTCCTGCGTACGCCAGGGCTGGCCTACGTAGTTGTAGAGATGGGCAATGTGATGGCTTGGCTCATTGCCGTGGGCATACTGGCCTATCAGACCGGAAATATCCACCGAGGTCGATTCACCTTCCAGCTTGGAATCGGCCGTGAACAGAGAATCCAACTTGCCGATGAAGGCGTCGCGTCCTCCCATCAGTTCCACCAGTCCATCCACATCGTGGGGAACGAACCAAGTCCACTGCCATGCCGTACCTTCGCAATAGTCATCATTACGGTGATTGGAAGCGCGGGGGTTGAAAGGCGTACGCCAGTTGCCCTCACTGTCCAGTCCGCGCATGAAGTGGGTACTCGGATCGAAATAAACTTTATATCCCTCGGCAAAAGCCGCATACTTATCGCGGTTGGCTTCGTCGTCCAAAGCACCTGCCAGTACGGAGATACACCAGTCATCGTAAGCATATTCCAAAGCTTTAGCCACAGATTCATTGTCTTTATCGCAAGGCACGTAGCCAATCTTGTTCTTCCAGTACTTGGCCTGCGGCATCAGATGCGGCACAACCAAAGGATGGGTGATAATACCCGTCGTATCGTATTCTGCCGTACGGAGGCAAGCCTTGTAAGCCTCCTGCACGTCGAAGTTACGGTATCCCTTTACATAAGAATCCGCTATGAGGGAGGCTGCATGATAACCAATCATGGTACCCGTATAGTTTCCGGCCAGTTCCCACATAGGCAGGACGCCGCCCTCGCGGGACTTCTGGATGAGCGAACGGATGAAAGCCTCGTTCAGTTCAGGATCAATAATCGTCATCAGCGGATGATAGGCACGGAAAGTGTCCCATAAAGAGAAAATGGTGTAGATAGGCTCGTCCACCCTGCCTTGATGGGGCTTCAAGTCCATACCAAAGTAACGTCCGTCAGCATCGGTAAACAAGTTGGGCTGCATACCCGTGTGGTAAAGTGCCGTGTAGAACATGGTACGCTGGTCGTTGTCCTTCGTATCGATGTCAATCTTGGAAAGATAAGTGTTCCACTGCTGGCGGGCAGCACGGCGCACACCGTCAAAATCCCATCCGGAGATTTCGGCTTCCACATTCTTGCGGGCACCGTCCATATCCACGGCAGACACACCTACCTTTACCAATACCTCCTCATTGGGCTCCGTCTGGAATTGCAGTAAAGCTTTAGCTGTAGGCAGAAGCGGACCGCCTTCGTCCAATGCCATGGAGTCCGTGACCAGCGTATAGGTGAATGGTTTGGAGAACTTGGCATAGAAGTTGATATACTGGTCGAAAGCCCAATATACAGTCTTCTTGCGTCCACGGATTTCAGTATCGCTGATTACTTCCAGCTCCATCTGTTCATTCTTCTGGCGCTGGATACTGTAATCCAGGTCGAGGATAAAACCTGCATCTTCCGCTTTCGGGAAGGTATAGCGATGAATCGCCGCACGTTTGGTAGAGGTCAGTTCGGCTTTCACCCCGTAGCGGTCCAAAAATACGGAATAATATCCCGGTTCGGCTGTTTCATTCTCGTGGGAAAAGGCAGAGGCGTACGCCATCTGCTGGCTCTTCGAGCCCATGGAGTGGTAATCCTGCCGACCTACAGTGGGCATCAGCAGCACATCCCCGTAATCGGCACAACCCGTACCGCTGACGTGGGTATGTGAAAATCCGTTGATAGTAGTATCTGCATAGTAATATCCGGAGCAGGCATCCCACTCGTAGATACGCGTGTCGGGGCTGGGCTGAATCATCCCGTTGGGAACTACCGCTCCGGGATAGGTATGCCCATGTCCACCCGTACCGATGAACGGATTGACGTAAGACGCATAGTCCGGTGCCGTCTGGGTACAGCTGCAAACCGCCCCCAGCAGAAAAAGTCCGCCCAACAGTATGGAACTAGATTTCATGTTTTTCTTCATATTGTTTATTGTATAAGTAGGTGTATAGCTTCATAATAGAATCTTGTTATATGAGAATGCTTGAGGAGGGCCGCCCTATTACTTTGAGCAAAGCCCTCCTTTGTTTCATGTATGAAAAGGTTCAAGCATCCGTTTTCCGAAACCTCAGTTTACGGAAAACACGGCATCAGCGTACCTTCTTCATCGTATAGTTCTCACTCACGAAGTAAGGAACATCGGGGAAGATGTCGGTCTCAATCTCACCGCCTACATACTTATAGGGATTGATAGCCCATCTGTTGCCTAAGCCATAGATATGCATATCACCGTTAGGAGCAATAGCACCATCCATATAGTAATCATCATAGTTAGGATATGCTTTCCACTGGAAATTCTTGCTGTAAGTACCGAAATGCATCTTGTAGGTAGCAGGGTCTTCAGCATCGCCCTCATGAATGGTTTGCGGATAGATGAGCAGTGCACCGTTATAGTAATCGCAATGCATCGGATACTTACCGGTGATTTCGGGGAAAGTACCCCAGTTGTAAACC
>ENA-OQET01001118-OQET01001118.1-human-gut-metagenome-genome-assembly--contig:-NODE-1118-length-12482-cov-3.668879_pt1 | contig 12482 bp, 14 predicted proteins | sample MGYA00242800_ERZ504645 | MGnify/ENA primary metagenome ERZ504645 (study PRJEB26092, sample SAMD00036308) | human gut metagenome | host: Homo sapiens | study: EMG produced TPA metagenomics assembly of... | reverse complement strand
CCTGAAAACCCACACCGGATCGCCTGTGTCGGACATATCGTTTTTACATCTTCCACATCGGATGCACTCTGTACTGTTGGGATTCTCTGTCGGATCGACTTCCATCTGGCAGATATTTTCTGCATTTTCCGCAGATGAACACATTTTTCTTTATCTACTCTGATAACGAAAAACCGGAAACTTTATTAAATACCGAATAAAAAGCTCCCAGCGGACAGATATACTTACAGAATGGCCGGTATATCATAATTGATAAGATAATGGTGATCACCAGGATCGTATTTTTCCACATGTACAGCCAGCCTACTGCACTTCGCATGGATTTGTTCAGCAGCACCAGCGGGATACCTCCCTCCAGCGTTCCTGCCGGGCAGATCAGCTTGCAGAAATATGGTGCTCCCTGGCCCATGATATCTACTACAAACATGGGAAGTATGATCACAAATACAAGAAAGATCACATATTTCAGTTTTCGCAGAAGCTTATCCCCACGAAATGTCCGGATCTTCTTTGGAAAAGGAATCTTGTTCAACAGATCCTGGATCAGTCCAAAGGGGCAGAGAAATCCGCACACCAGTCTTCCAAGTAACGCTCCCACAAAGATCAGAAATCCAGCTACATAATATGCCATCTTGAAGTTCCAGCTTCCGATCACAGCCTGAAGGGAACCAATGGGACAGGCCCCTCTTGCCCCGGGGCAGGAATAACAGTTCAGCCCCGGAACACAGACATTTTTCAGTTTTCCGGTATAGATCTTTCCAGTCACAAAGCCTGATATGTGACTGTTTGTAAGGGCCGCCCACAATGCCTGGATCCCATGCCGCGGCCATTCATTTATTTTCATCTTCTTATTATCCAATGCCAATACACTCCATACAGATGTTGATCGCTTTTGTAAAAACTACAGACGCCTCGCCCCTGCAGATTCCCAGTATCATCAGTAAAATCCCCAAAAACGCCAGAGCTGGTCCGATCCACCTGGATTCTGTTATTTTCCGAATCATTTTTCCACTCTCCATAATGATCATCTTTTACTTTGAAACGTTTTTAAGCTCTTTTTCCACGATTTCCTTCCATTCGTCCAGTGTATGGCTTCCTGTATAGGTATCGCCTACAATGTTTCCATCTTTGTCAACAAAAATTGTTTCAGGAAATGCGGAAATCCCCTGCAGACGGCCGTTCATCATAGTAGTATCCGGTATCAGGAACGGATATTCTGCTTTTGTTTTTTCCTGAAGAATGCCTGCTTTTTTTTACTGCCTCCTCGTCCTGATTTCCCTTTTCATCTGTAGTATCAAGCACCACGCCTGCTACTCCGACGCCTTTATCTTTCATTTCTTTATAAAGCTCCTGAAGTTCCGGAATTTCTTTTACACATGGTGAACACCAGGTTGTAAAAATATTTACCAGCGTCAGGTCATAGTCACTGAATACTTTTTCTGTATATGTTTTTCCATCTATTCCTGTTGTTTCAAATTTTCCTACAGATTTTACATTCTCCGGGTTGACGCTGGTATCCTGTGGCTGGTCAAACACGGAAATATTCTGATACGGTGTCATTTCCGTAATGTTGGTTTTGATCTTTTCCAGCTCCTTTGTCAGCTTTTCATCTGCATCTTTGTTGGTGCTCAGATAATATTTGTATTTCCCGTCACTGCTGCTTCCAAGCTCTTTATGCTCTGTACAGCCTGTGATCTCATCCAGCTTTTTCTGTGAAGCTTCGTCATAAACGCCAATTGTACCAATTCTGTCCAGACCTGCCACCCAGTCGTCATATCCGGTTCCCATCTTCTGTATTTCGGCATTTTTTCTGTTCCTCTGTCATTTTTGCTCCAGCTTACGTAGGCATATGTCACTGCATTGGTCTGATTCTCAAAATCTTCCGTGGTAAGCATTGCAATGCTCTGGTCCTTGATCTGCTTTAACAGCTCCTTCGAAAGTGAAAGCTTCAGTCCCAGAAACGGATATTCATAAGAATCCTGTGCCTTGCAGGTTACGTCGGAAGGCTTAAATGTACCTGCTACCAGATCTGATGAAACTGCCTCTCCATCCATCATCATTGCCGCTCCGGGATCTGCTGTTTCCGTGCTTTCCGCCGCTGTTACCGGCACGCTTCCAAATGCAGATATTCCTAATACCGCTGCTGCCATAAGTGCTGTTATTTTCTGTGTTCTTAATTTCATTGTTTATATTCTCCCTTCTGATATCACCGGCCCATATCCGGAACCGACGTATATTTTATATGTAAATCTTGCTCTCTGTAGCCTTACTATATCATCCCCTGTATAAAATCTCTGTTAAGAAATAAAAAAATTTACAGGAATTTTATGCTATACATGATATGATAGATAACAAAGCAAAATCAACTGTTTTTTAGGAGAATTTATTATGCATATATTGATAATCGAAGATGAAAAGCAGCTCTGCCAGTCTATTGCGGAGGGACTTCGCATGGATGGCTATGAAGCGGACACATGTTTTGACGGGGATGAAGGACTGGAATTATGTCTGGTGGAAAATTATGATCTCATCCTTCTTGATCTGAACCTTCCAGGCGTTGATGGTCTGGAAATCCTGCGCCAGTTTCGGGAATCCGATACTTCCACTCCCGTTTTGATCCTCTCTGCCAGAGGACAGATCCAGGACAAGGTTGAAGGGCTTGATCTCGGTGCCAATGACTATCTCACAAAGCCTTTTCATTTTGAAGAGCTGGAGGCACGGATCCGAAGTCTGACACGAAGGAAATTTATCCAGCAGGATGTATGTCTGCAATGCGGACGTATCAGCTTTGATACCAGTACAAGAAAGGCCAGTATCGATGGACTTCCTCTTTCTCTGACCCGAAAGGAAAGTTCTCTTCTAGAATATTTCCTTCTTCATCAGAACCGTATCATAAGCCCAGAAGAAATGATCGAGCATATCTGGGACGGAAGCGTCAACAGTCTCAGCAATTCCATTCGTGTCCACATTTCTTCTCTTCGAAAAAAGCTGCGCACGGCTCTCGGCTTTGATCCAATACAGAATAAGATCGGCCAGGGTTACATTTTAACGGAGGATATACAATGAAAAAAATAACCGGAAAGCTATCTCTTCAATGGCGTCTGACACTGATCACCGCACTGCTTATGACAGTCACCTGCATTCTGATGTATTTTTTTATCAGCCAGTCTGCAGTTGCCGGAATGGAGAATCTGGGAGATTACATGATACGGATCGATAACACAGACTCTGCTCCCATCACCTTTAATATGGATCCCTCCGTCTTATTTCCGGAGCTTTCCGATCAGCTGCAGCTGACCAAAAAACTTTTTCTCACCAAAGGACTCATGGTAACAGGGATCATCATCCTTCTCAGCAGTATCTGCACTTATTTTATCAGCCGTCAGGCATTACTTCCGCTTCGCAGACTCAGCCAGGAGGTAAACCAAATAGAGGTCCAGAACCTTTCAGAGGCTCTTGAAGTTCCTGCTACCAATGACGAAATTTCCCGCCTGACCATTTCATTTAACAAAATGCTCGCACGCCTGGATGAGGCCTTTACTGCCCAGAAGCAGTTTTCTGCCAATGCAGCCCATGAGCTGAGGACTCCTCTTGCCGTTATCCAGACAAATCTGGAGGTTTTTGCCCGCAGGGAAGCACCTGCTTTAAAAGATTATCAGGAGATTTTTGCCATGCTCCAGAACAGACCGGGCGACTTTCCCATCTGGCTGAAATCCTCCTGGATATGACCGGTGTACAGACTGTTGAACGTTCCGAAAGGATCTCTCTGGCAGCACTGACGGATGAGGTTTTCTGCGACCTGGCTTCCATAGCGGAACAGAAAGAAGTTGAACTGATCCAGCAGGAGGGGGACTGCATCATTACCGGAAGCTATCTGCTGCTGTATCGCGCTGTGTACAATCTTGTGGAAAATGCGATCAAATACAATCACTCCGGTGGAAAAGTAACGGTAAATATCCATCCTTCTGAAGAAATAACAGATACATCCACGTCGGTCAATTATGTCTTTCTTGAAGTCTCCGATACCGGGATCGGCATTCCTCCCGAATATCAAGAAAAAATCTTCACCCCGTTTTTCCGTGTAGATAAATCAAGAAGCCGCGCTATGGGAGGTGCCGGCCTAGGGCTTGCACTTGTCAGTGAAATTGTCAGACAGCATAACGGACAGGTAAAAGTACTGGAAAGCAGCAAAAAAGGCAGCATGATCGCAATCATGCTGCCAGTCTGAACATGTTTGTATTACATTTACTTTATATACTCATGAACGCAATCGCTTTGCGATCTGCGTTCAAATCCGAGTTATATTTTTCAACAATACTGTCTGTATCAATTTCGCAGGTAATTAGCCTGTTCCCTGAGAACTGAAGAAAAATCATTTTTCTCTCCACCATCTGCGCATATCTTTTTCACCAAATTCTCTGTTTCTTGTATTATGTCGTCTCACGGTTTCTTCAAACGACAGATCAAAATAAACAGTCAAAAACAATATCTGATTTTCTCATCCTTTCGTTATCCTAGCAGAAATATCTGATTCCGGCAACTCAAAAAAAGCCTGGAAGAAATCAGCCACAGGCATTTTATTTCTTCCAGGTTTTTCTGTTTTCTGATTCTCAGTCAGCTGTCTTTGATCCGGCAGCTGATACAGCTCTGCATCCAGTTACATTCAGACTTATTCTGCCTGTGGTTTGCTTACCTGTGCTGTATCATCCTTTACTCCGGCAGATTTTTCGGCATGCTCTTTCACAAGATTCCGTCCAAGTAGAGTCAGGCATACCAATGCGATCACTGCAAAAACAGCTCCGATCCCAAATACCACGTTCATCTCATAACCTTTGCTGCTCACCAGACCGGAGATTGCCGGTGCGCCAAAGGTTGCAAATACAATGCCGAACATGACAAATCCGTAATTCTCCCCAGTGTGCTTCATTCCGAAAATAGAGCTTGTCAGAGACGGGAAGCTTCCCATGATGCCGCCGTAGCAGCCGTACATCAGAACAACAGCAACCGTTACTGCCAGGGATCTTGATACAGCGAGAACTCCCATAGCGATCACTGCCACGATCAGCACTCCTTTGATGCAGACGATCCTTCCCACTTTATCTGCCAGTGTCGGAAGCACCAGTCTTGCTCCCGCATTGACAATGGATCCAAGCATAACGGCGCTGACTGCCACTGCAGACGGAATCCCAAGGTCGATCTGGTAGGTCTGGGATACCGGTGAAACCATAAAATAAGAAATCAGTCCAAAGAACATGGTCGCAAGAAGAAGATAAAAATTTCTTGTACGCATCATCTCTCCGGATGTATACTGCTTCATCTCCGATGTTCCGGACTTTGCCGCAGAGCCACCTGCGTTCACCAGACTCTTATCGGGTGCCTGAAAAAAGATGCCGCACAGGATCCAGGAAACTGCGATGGCTGCCCCAATGATCAGAAAGGTTTTCTGCACGCCCTCTGCCTCCAGCAGCTTTCGACTCAGCGGCGCCAGGAAAAATCCGCAAAGTCCGTTGGCAGTTACCACAACACCGGAAGCAAATCCGGTACGGTCCGGGAACCATCTCTGCACAGTTGCCAGGATCACCGTGTAGATCATTCCCTGTCCAAATCCCTGCATCACGCCATAGGACAGATACATAGGAAGCGGTGTAGGAACGATCAGAAATGCGGATGCCAGGATTCCTGCCGCAAAGATCCCGCCTCCGATCCATACAATCGTCTTTTCCTTAAAGCGGTTCTGCATCCTTCCGCCTACGATATTTCCGAATACAAAGGTGCTCAGTGCCAGATAAAAGCACATGGATGCCTGTCCCTGGCTCCAGCCTGCCTGCTCCATCACATAGGGCTGGTAAATAGACCATACATGGGGATATCCGGTAAAAAAGATCGCGAAAGCTCCGAATATCATAGTCAGCAGACGCTGTTTTTTCTGTATTCCTGTCATAATTTCCTCCTCTGAAAAAGATTTCAGGCCTGCTCTATATTCTCTGCCCACAGAATGCAGCCTGTTTCTGTACACACGATCTGCACGTTTTCCTGCACATTAGCTCCGCTTATCTTTGATATTTTCTTATTTGCGTGCTATTTCTCTTTATTTGCGTGTTAAATGCGTGTCAGTTATGTTGTGTGTATGTTATCACACGCAGTCTGATTATGCAATATAAATTTACAGCTTTTTCTGTTTTCTCGTTTTTGTCCAAATTTTCCTGTTATTTCTTTGTATATTATTCACAATAGCTGTATTTCGAGCACACATATGCACGCACATGTTTTTTATTTTAGATACCGTCTTTATACGTTTTTTCATTTTATATTTCTTTATTTACGCAAAAAGCACGCCATGTAACAGGCGTGCTTTCGTGATTTTATATGATTTCTGTTGCTTATTTGATTATCTTCAGCTCATATTCCCTGGTTCCCAGACCGATCTTTTCTGCCTGATCCAGGGTTGCCTTCCACTCAATATTCGGATTGGAATCCTTAAAGTGGTCATGGTGACAGTGCCATCCCGGCTCTGCCAGATGCTCTCCAAGCTGGCTGTTAGCGATCGGTGTTGCCTTCAGGCAGGCATCTGCACAGGCCTGATCCAGTGCAACCGGGTCAAAGCTTGCGAACATTCCGATATCCGGAAGGATCGGCGCATCATTTTCACCATGGCAGTCACAGTTAGGGCTGATATCCTGTACCAGTGCAATATGGAAATGGGGACGTCCGTGACAGACAGCCTGTGCATACTCTGCCATCTTGCGGTCAAGAAGCTCGTTTGCACTGCTATTCGGATTGTATACGGCATCATAGCTGCAGGCCCCGATACAGCGACCACAGCCTTTGCATTTATCGTAATCGATAACTGCTTTCTTGTTTACATATGTAATCGCATCACTTCCGCACTCTTTCGCACAACGGCGGCAGCCACGACAGACTTCTTCATTGATGGCCGGCTTTCCGCTGGCATGCTGCTGCATCTTTCCGGCACGGCTTCCGCATCCCATACCGATATTCTTCAGAGCACCGCCAAAGCCGGTTGTCTCATGTCCCTTGAAGTGGCTGAGACTGATAAAAATATCTGCGTCCATGATAGCATGGCCGATCAGGGCAGTTTTACAGTATTCTCCGTTCACTACCGGAACTTCTACTTCATCGGTTCCTCGAACTCCGTCACCGATGATGATCTGACATCCGGTTGTGATCGTGTTAAATCCATTAAGATTTGCACAGTCCAAATGCTCCAGTGCGTTCTTTCTGCTTCCCGGATAAAGGGTATTACAATCTGTCAAGAACGGCATTCCGCCCTGCTCCTTACAGAGATCTGCTACTACCTTTGCATAGTTCGGACGAAGGAATGCCATATTTCCAAGCTCTCCGAAATGCATCTTGATGGCTACGAATTTTCCATCCATATCGATATCTTTGATTCCTGCGGCAACGCAGAGTTTTTTCAGTTTGTCCAGCTGACTGGTTCCCACCGGGCAACGAAAATCAGTGAAATAAACTGTTGATTTTTCCATTCTGGTTTTCCTCCTGTTTGATCATTTCAAAATAAATTTACCCTTTTCCTGACAATATGTCCAGTTTTTATACTAAAAATGTATAAAAAATGCGCTACTCTACTCTCGAAAAAGGATCTGCGAAAAATACCGGAACTTTCCATCATTAGTCCAGCACTGCATTCCCACAGCATCTGCCATCTTCTGCGCATCCACACAATAGGCAGACATACAGGAATTATGCTTGTACGGTCCGGCGCTCATGATCAGAATATCTGTTTTTCCGCACTCTTTCATCTTCTCTGAGAGCTGCTCTGTCAGTTTATTATGTGCAAGTTTGGCTTTTCTGTAATCCATGAGTCTGTCCTGCGTCGTCTGGAGCACCAGAGTGTTCTCATAATCCAGGGCACGTTCCTTCATTTCTTCCACAGTCCCGCTTTCCGGTGGACATGCGGGATTTTTATCATAATTACCACAGGCATTTTCTTCACAGAAAACACGGTATTCCGGCACAAACACCAGCTTATCGGTTTTCATGACCGCTGCATCGGAAAAGCCAAGCTTCTTTGCTTCTTCAATAAAATCCATTTTTCTCTCCTATGCTTTTTTCTTTTATAGTGCCACATTTTATTTGTTTTTACAAGCTCTGACTTTCACTCTGCCGCCAGGCGGATAAACTCCTCCATCTCTCTTGTCTTAAACTTATTTTTATGGTAAAAGATCTGCCGGTACATGGATATCTCCACATCTTCCACATGTAAAAGGGGCAATTCTTCCTTTCCGGATATCCCGCTCCACAGCCAGATAGGGAAGAAAGGAAAGTCCGTGGTTCTTTTCCAGCATGCGGATGATAAAAGCGGTATCGCTGATCTCCAGTACCGGTGACAGGGCCTGCTTCTTAAGCGCCAGCTGCTGATCCAGGGCCTGCCGATAATTGGCATTCTTTTCCGTGAGAAAAAAAGGCTCTTCCAGAATATCCTCCATCTTCAGCGTCTTTCCCGCAAACTCCGAATCTGCAGAGGCCACAAATACTACCTGCTCCGCCTTCTCCATGACCTTCACCCAGTTCTGGTCCCACCTTGGGGTATCCAGTATATAAATAAGATCCAGCCCGTTATGCTCCATCATCCGTATCAGCTGCTCCGGTGTATCAATAGTCACCTGCATATTTACTTTCGGGTGAAACTCACGAAATTTGCTGAGAACAGCCGGAAGCTTTGCTGTGCAGAGAGATTCAATAGTCCCGATATGCAATGGATTTTTCAGTTCCGCATCATCATTCATTGACTTTTTTGCTTTATTTACGTCATATAAGATCCGGCTTGCATGCCCCATAAACTCTTTTCCCGGACGGAGTCAAGCACCATCACGCTTTCCGGTTTCTGTCAAAAAAGTCTTGTTTCCGCTCATTTTCCAGAAGACGGATCTGGACAGTGATCGCTGACTGAGTGTATCCCAGAACCTCTGCTGCCCTGGAAAAGCTCTGAAGCTGTGCTACATGTACAAACGTCTCCAACTGACGGATTTCCATGATTTTCTCCCTTTTACTATGAAATTTTTTTCATCGTGATGATGAAATCTGTGAATTTGCCTTATTTTTATGTCAATGTTACAATACAATCACGAGGACGTCAATCGTATTTTTGTGCAAAATGAATAAATTCATACTTAGGAGGAAAGAATCCAAATGGAAAAGAAAAAAATCAAGATCGGACTTGTGCCGAAGCTGATCATTGCCATCATCGTAGGTATCCTGTTCGGCCAGTTCCTTCCGGAAGGCTTCTGTCGCTTTGTTGTAACCCTTTCCGGATTTTTCAGTACCTTTCTGAAATTCGTCATCCCGCTGATGATCCTTGCCTATGTGACCATGGGTATTGCGGATCTTTCACAGGGTGCAGGGAAGCTTCTCCTGATCACAGTGGCTCTGGCTTATGGCTCCACTCTGATCGCAGGTTCCGCATCCTATCTGGTATCATCCAGCCTGTTCCCGCACTTTATGAGTGAAGGTGCACTGGATCAGATTGCAGCTACCGCAGACGCATCCCTGACACCATTTTTCTCTATCACACTGGAGCCGGTCATGGATACTCTTTCTGCTGTTGCCCTTGCCTTTGTCATGGGACTGTGCCTCTCTTCCATGCGTGGAAAAGAAATGGGAAACAGCCTTTATAACGGAATGAGCGACTTTTCCAAGATCATTGACAAAGTCCTTCATACCATTATCATCCCGCTGCTTCCGCTTTACATCTGCGGAACCTTCACAGATATGACTATTTCCGGAAAAACCTTTGCCATCTTAAGCATCCTCTGGAAGGTATTCCTTGTTGTTATCATCATGCACCTAATCTGCATTACGATCCAGTTGTGATCGCAGGTACTGTCAGCAAAAGAATCCTTTCACTCTGATCAAAATCAGTCCCGGGATACACAACTGCTCTGGGAACCCAGTCTTCCGCAGCTACCATCCCGGTCAATCTGGAATGTGCCAAAAAGGACGGCGTGTGTGAGCAGATCCGCAACTTCGTAGTACCGCTCTGTGCAAACATCCACATGGCCGGTTCCATGATCACCATCACAGCCTGTGCTACTGCAGTTTGCCTTATGAACCAGCTGCCCATCAGTCTTGGGATCATCGTTCCGTTCATCATGACTCTCGGTGTTGCCATGGTTGCATCTCCCGGTGCTCCCGGTGGTTCCATCATGACTGCCCTTCCATTCCTTTACATGGTATTCGGAGCGGAAGCCGGTGATCCGGACGGTGCCATCTGTGCTATCATGGTTGCCCTTTACATTACCCAGGATTCCTTCGGAACTGCCTGCAATGTATCCGGTGACAACGCCATCGGCGTGATCGTTGACACCATTTATAAGAAATTTATTGCAAAAACACCACAGGAGAATTAAGCAAAATGTCTTTTATCAGTGTATTTGACGTTATGGGTCCCAACATGATCGGTCCTTCCAGTTCTCATACCGCAGGGGCTGCGCGTATTGCTTTCCTTGCCCAGAAGATGATCACGCCGCCCCTGAAAAAAGTGGAATTCATCCTTTATGGTTCCTTCGCCAGAACATACAAAGGACACGGTACAGACCGTGCCCTCCTTGGCGGGATCATGGGCTTTTCCACAGATGACATGCGTATACGGAATTCTTTTGATATTGCCAGGGAACAGGGGATCGACTTTTCCTTTACTCCAAATGAAGCGGAAACCGATGTCCATCCCAACACTGTAGATATCCATATGGTCAATGAACAGGGACAGGAAATGACAGTCCGGGGGGAATCGCTGGGCGGCGGCAAGGTCCGCATTGTGGAAATCAACCACGTGAAAGTGGATTTCACCGGCGAATACAGTGCCATCATCGTGATTCATCAGGATACTCCCGGTGTTGTGGCCTACATCACCAGATGCTTAAGTGAACGTAACATTAACATTGCCTTCATGCGCCTCTTCCGTGAATCCAAAGGAACCACAGCCTATACGATCGTGGAATCCGACGGTCATCTCCCGGAAGATATCGTAGAAAGCATTCACCGGAACACCAACATCCATGATGTCATGGTTGTTCAGATGTAGGGAAAAGGAGGATGTGTTTTATGGATTTCAAAAATGCCAAGGAACTTCTTGCTCTCTGCCAGAAAAAAAAGCTTCCGATTTCCGAAGTAATGCGCCAGCGTGAGATCCTTCTCGGTGAAACCACTGCTGAAATCGTGGACCAGCGCATGGACCGTGTTCTGGAGATCATGAAGGATGCTGCTTTTTCCCCTATCAAAGATCCGGTGATATCTATGGGCGGACTGATCGGCGGTGAAGCCCGAAAGCTCTGCGAATTTCATGACCTGGGAAAAAGCCTGTGCGGAAATGTTCTCGGAAAGGGGATCACCTACGCTATGGCAACCCTTGAGACCAACGCTTCCATGGGACTGATCGTTGCCTCTCCTACTGCCGGCAGTGCCGGGATCGTTCCCGGAATGATGCTTGCTCTTCAGGAGGTCTACGGCTTTTCCGATAAAAAAATCCGCCAGGCACTATTTAATGCAGGCGCTATCGGCTATCTTGCCATGCGTAATGCAACAGTTGCAGGTGCTGTTGGCGGATGTCAGGCTGAGGTCGGAATTGCTTCCGCAATGGCTGCTTCTGCTGCTGTGGAACTTCTTGGCGGTACACCTCTTCAGTGTACTTATGCTGCTTCCACGGTTCTCATGAACATGCTTGGACTTGTGTGCGATCCTGTAGGCGGCCTGGTGGAATATCCCTGCCAGAACCGTAACGCAGCCGGTGTTTCCAATGCCCTGATCGCAGCGGAAATGTCACTGGCCGGTATCCCCCAGTTCATCCCTCTGGATGAGATGATCGATGCCATGTATACCGTAGGCAAAAAGCTCCCTGCAGAGCTTCGTGAGACTGCTCTTGGCGGATGCGCAGCCACACCGTCTGCCTGTGAGAAATGTCATCTTTGCAGCTGATGAGCAGAGTATAACACATAATAAACAGGATCCCGACTGAAATGACTCAAACAACAAAAACGGAGAATTCCTGAACTTCATTTTTTTAGGGGAATTCTCCGTTTTCATTTTTTTATAACAGGCATTCTGATCTCACATTCGCTGATTGTTCGGATTTTTTCAATTTTATTTCGTAATTCCAGCATTCTGTAGTCCAGATTCGCAATTTCTTCTGCATAATTTTTTTCTGCTTCAATTTCCGCATTGTCTCGTTTTTTTATAATACAACTCATATTCTAACACAGACCAGTAATCCATCGCAATGGTCCGAAGCTGTATTTCCACCAGTTCTTTCTGTTCACCTTCCGCAGAATAGATGGGGACTTTCACAATGAGATGCAGGCTTTTGCAGCCGTTTTTCTTTGGATTTTTGAAAGAGTTTTCTCGCTATTTTTCTGTTTTCTTACAGAATTACTATGTTTTATGTGGATATGAAATTTATTTTCGGCAATCTATCCGGTTATAAATATTGGAGAGATTTTATTTTATCT
>ENA-OQET01001117-OQET01001117.1-human-gut-metagenome-genome-assembly--contig:-NODE-1117-length-12486-cov-3.964722_pt1 | contig 12486 bp, 15 predicted proteins | sample MGYA00242800_ERZ504645 | MGnify/ENA primary metagenome ERZ504645 (study PRJEB26092, sample SAMD00036308) | human gut metagenome | host: Homo sapiens | study: EMG produced TPA metagenomics assembly of... | reverse complement strand
CGATTGTTAAAGGCATGAAGTTTTGGAACGCATTTTTAATTGCAGATAAATATTTGTTTTGACCGCACCATGCACCAGCGCGACCTAAGACATCCGCCATTTTGTCCATAAATTTTTCCTCCCTTAAATATTTTTTTGACACTAATAGTATAATCTATTATGCAAATAAAAGTCAATGGTTTTTTAAATTAAATGTACCATACTTTTAATTTTAAAAAAACATATTTTTTAAAAATTCCGCATAAAATAAGGGTTTTTCAACGTTTTTGAAAGCGGTTATTTTATGCGGAATTTTTTTGTTAAAAAAAGAAAACGCTATCATTTAGATAGCGTTTTTTTATGTTTTTGGCTATTGAACCGTCACTGTTTGAAGTTCAAAATTGTTGTAATGATATCTCGTAAATGAATATTCAAAGATAATCCCACTACTTAAATATGCCGTTTGTTCAACTTCAATATATGGTTCATATTCCTTCAATCCCAAATTTTCTTGTTCTAACGGACTCGATAGATGAGCACGTATAGTTTTATGCGTACTTTGTATCTTTAATTTTAATTCTTTTTCAATATACTGGTATATCGAGCCTTTCAAATGCTCTAATTTTAAATTTGGAATAATAGAAATAGGCATGTATGTGATTTCTAAACAATACGGTTTATCATCAAATACTCTTTTTCTAATAATATGATAGACAAAGGATCCCTCTTCTATTTGTAATTTTTTAGATATATGCTCATCACTCGGTATAACCGAAAATTCAATAATTTCACTTTTTAATTCACCTTTGCCTTTTAATTTTCGTGTTAAACCCAATCCTGATTGTTTAAGTTGAGTTGCATCTTCTGAAGAAGCATCATAATCCTTTACAAAAGTTCCTGCCCCTCTTCTTCTTACAATCAATCCTTCTTTTACTAATATATCCAAGGCTTTTTTCATTGTTTCTTTATTACAATGATAAGCAACACATAATACATATTCATAAGGGAGTTTTTGTCCATATGTATATTTTTTATCAAAAATCTTACTTCTAATATCATCTGCGATATCAATATATTTGACCATAGACTATCCCTCCTACCATAACTAAAAATACCATACTTTTAATAAATTTGCACGGACTTTTTAACAAGAAGATTATTTTTGTGTAAAAGAAAAAACAATCCTAAGATTGTTTAAACTGTGGTAAATAGTCTTTATGCGCTTCAATAAGTTCATCAATAACAATATTAGCATCATGATCAATTTGACATAATAGATCCATATTTAAAGCTGTTACAGCTAAATCTCTATTTCCAGTAACCGCTGATTCACAAACCATTCTTTCAAAAGCTTTCATCATATGCACATAACCACTAATTGGTAATTTTAATTCACCTGTTGCAATTGGTTAAGGTCTATATTTCTTTTCCAATATTTCCTTTTTGATTCTTTCTTTATTGTTTTGAAAATACGTATCAATTTCATAAACGGTCATTTTATCAACTCCCGCTACACCCTTATTACGCTTGACCCTCTTGACTGCTTCATTTAGATTTTTATCATCTAATATCACTTCAATTAATCTCATGTTGTTTCTCCCTTCACTCGTAAATATATTTGAAACCATTCCCTCTACCTTCATCTCCATGGAATTACGATTTCCAATTATGAGACCATTCTCGATTTCGAACTGTTCAAACATTGCTTATGATGAGTAAACATCATATAAACATTAGGTCCTTCAGTATTGTGTGTAATACCTACTACGATCTCAGCTGACTTTTTGTGACAAACCTTTTCGACCAACGGTACCATCACTGCTTTTAAAGTTTACTGGAATTCGTTGTCCACAAGACCTACCGGGGTAATTCACTAATCCTCTAACTTTTACAACGTCTTGATTTACTGTCTTGGTTTTACGTTTACCTTTTGGACTTCGATTTGTAATGCAATCTCATCCACCATTTAGCCTTATATCAAGTTTCTGTTCGTACGCTCAAAAGAATCACTACACCACTTCCTCCATCCTTGCCATCACTGACAACGACTTGTGGTTCATTACACTTGGCGGTAAATACCTGTGGTTGGTTTATCTCCAACTGAATTAGTGCCATGCCCGGCACACATTAAAAAAATCGCTTGATATTATCTATCAAACGATTCTTTCATTAATCTAATTGTATTTGTTTTACAATTTCATTATCAAATGTTTTAATTGTAAAACAGTCATTTTCATAAATACCATAACTATTCGTACCTTCTTTAGGTAAAGAAATCGAAGACGGATTTAAAATATAAATACCGTTTTCTTTTTTAGCAAGTGGTTTATGAAAATGTCCATAAATCAAAATATTATTTTCATTTAATAAAGGAAGTTGATCTTCATTAAATAAATGTCCATGTGTCATAAAGAAATGATGTTGATCAACATCCATCAAAGCATAGTCACTACGCATAGGGAAATCTAAAACCATTTGATCAACTTCACTATCACAAATTTCCTCTAACTGCAACAATTATCCTTCTTTAAAGGATTTAATAAAGCAATAACCTTTTTACAATTATAATCCTTAGGTAAATCATTACGTGGTCCATGATATAAAATATCCCCTAAAATAATAAGTTTATCCGCTTTTTCTTCATAATATTTTTTCAAGGCCCGCTATTTGCCCAATAATAAGAACCATGAATATCTGATATAAACATTACTTTCATACAATTACGCTCTTCTAATTGTTTTGATCACAACTGGTGTTGTTGGACAATCTTGGAAGTTTGTAGGGACATTGGCAATTTGATCTACAATATCTAAACCTTCAGTAATTTTACCAAATGCAGCATATTCACCATCTAAATGTGGTGCTGGTTTATGCATAATAAAGAATTGTGAAGATGCTGAATCTTTGATCATTGTTCTAGCCATAGATAAAACACCTTCTGTATGTTTTAATTCATTGTTAACACCATTACTTTTAAATTCACCTTTAATAGAATCACAATGTTTTTCTTTAAAGTCTTTTGTATATCCCCCACCTTGAATCATAAACCCTGGGATAACTCTATGGAAAATCAATCCTGCAAAAAAATCTTCATCAATTAATTTTAAAAAGTTTTCTACTGTAATTGGTGCAACTTCAGGATAAAGTTCTCCTTTCATCACATCTCCATTTTCCATTTCAATTTCAATTAATACTTTTTCCATTCTCTAATTCTCCTTATCTACAACGTCTACATCAACAACCTTATTTTCAATAGATTGTTGTTTTTCTTTTTTCTTCTTCTTTAAAAGAAATCTTACTACAAAATAAACAAGTACAACTCCTGCCGCAATTCCAAATAACCAAACAATATTCTTTACTTGATCAAATTGATAAGCTGTCGCTACCACTAAACATAAGTTAATAATATTCATTGATCCTGCTAATTTATATTTTTGATTAACAATAAAATTTAAGGAAAGCGCAGATGAAGCAAATAACCCAACAATAAGCATAACTTCCATACTATGTACCTCCTTGTATCATTCTATCATAATAGAATCATTTTTGTTATATATTATTTAGTATGGACACTTGCATTAAGCATGTCAGTAATAGATATCATTGTAAAATTACTTCTATATATAACAAAAATAACTACCTCCTGTTTCTAGCAAAGTGTGTGGTAGTTATTTCATACTATTAAAATCCAAGGTGAACCGTTTGTTGTTCTTTTTTCATATTCATTATAATTAATTTTTTAAACAATTCTATAAAATCTTATCTATCTAATTTCATATATAACAGCGGATAAGGGTTTCCTGCTTCATCTAATTCTGTTTTCTTGTATGTTTTAAATCCCATTACTTCATAAAAACCAATAGCCTATGGATTTTGCTCATTTACCGTTAATTCACAAACATCATAATTCTTCATACCATATTGTAGCAAAGCTTTACCTAGCCCTTTTCCTCTTTGGTTAGAAGCTATAAACAACATCTCTAATTTATGATTTTCAATTTCCATAAATCCCACAGCTTCATCATTATCTACAACCATCAAATGTTCAACATTCTTTGATGTCATTGGACCATATTCTTTAATATGTTCAATTTCTTGTTCATTTAAAAATGTATGTGTGGCTTTTACAGAATCTTCCCAAACATTTACAGTGTATTTAATAGTTCATCATTTCTATCTTTTATCTCAATTATTTTCACTGATTATTTTCACCCTATTCTCTCTACCCATATTTATCATCGATTTCTTTCACTTTAACTATGATAATATAATTATATGAAATAGCCCTACCAAATAGGTAGGGTCATTTATTTTGTTAATATCTTTTTTATTTAGCAAATTGTTTAATTGCATCAGCAACAGCTGCTGTCACATCTTTATTGAAGATTTTTGGCATGATATTTTCTTCATTTAAATCTTCATCACTGATTGTATCTGCAATAGCTTTAGCCACAGCTACTTTCATTTCTGGTGTAATTGAAGGAACTCTTGCTTCTAATGCTCCTTTAAAAATACCAGGGAAAGCTAAAACATTATTAATTTGATTTGGATAATCAGAACGACCTGTTCCAACAACTCTTGCTCCTGCTGCTTTGGCTTTTTGATAAGTAATTTCTGGTTCAGGATTTGCCATTGCAAAGATAATTGGATCATTGTTCATTGAATGAACCATTTCATCAGTTACTAGATTTGGTTTAGAAACACCTACAAAAACATCTGCACCTTTTAATGCATCAGCTAATGTACCTTGCATATTATCAGGATTAGTAATATCACATAAAGCACGCTTATGAGGAATAAGTCCTTCTTGTCTATCTTTATATAAAATTCCAAATTCATCCACTGCAATAATTTTACCAACACCGGCTGTATGCATCATTTTAATAATAGCTGTTCCTGCAGCTCCTGGTCCATTTAAAACAACTGTAATATCTTTGATATCTTTTTTTGTCACTCTTAAAGCGTTATATAAGGCCGCTAAAACAACAACAGCTGTTCCATGTTGATCATCATGGAATACAGGAATATCTAACATTTGATCTAATCTTTCTTCGATTTCAAAGCAATCTGGAGAAGCAATATCTTCTAAGTTGATTCCACCAAAACATGGTGCAATATTTTTAACTGTTTGAATCAATTCTTCTTTATCTTGTGTATCTAAACAAATAGGTACCGCATTGACATCTCCGAATTTTTTAAATAGAGCAGCTTTTCCTTCCATGACTGGAATCGAAGCTTTGGCTCCAATATTTCCAAGTCCTAAAACAGCTGTTCCATTTGAGACAACAGCAATTGTATTTGATTTTGTTGTATAACGATAAACATCTTCTTCATTTTCAGCAATCTTACGACAAGGTTCAGCAACCCCTGGCGTATAAACAACAGACATATCATCCATTGTATTAATTTCACAATTTAATTCCGTATGTATTTTCCCTTGATGTTTTTCATGTAATTTCAAGGCTTCTTCATAATAATTCATTTTCATCACCCGCCACTATTATACCTATAAAATAGACAATTCGTCTAATCTTTTTTATCTAAAACATAACCATGATCCATTGGTCCTTGTCCTTGTCCTAAATCAAGCATTGCTGCAAGTGCTCCAGAAATATAATCTTTAGCTTTTTTAACAGCATTTTCCAAATTTTCACCTCGTGCTAAATAAGAAGCAATCGCACTTGATAAAGTACATCCCGTACCATGAGTATTATTGTTATTAATACGTTTTCCTTTAAACCATTGATAATTACCTTCTTTATAAAGTAAATCATTGGCATCATTGATTTGATGTCCGCCTTTAAGTAATACTGCACAATGATAATGATCTCCAATATATTTAGCTGCTGTTAACATTTCTTCTTCATTATTGATTTTTAATCCTGATAAAACTTCGGCTTCAGGAATATTTGGTGTTAAAACCGTTGCGAGTGGGAAGAGATTTTCTTTTAATGTATCAATAGCTTCATCACTAATAAGTTTTGCCCCACTTGTAGCCACCATCACAGGATCAACAACGATATTACGTGCATGATATTGTTTTAACTTTCCACTAATAGATAAAATGACTTCTTTTTGAGAAACCATTCCAATTTTAACAGCCATTGGATAAATATCTGTAAACACACTATCCATTTGACTAGCCACAAAAGAAGCATCGACATCATAGATAGCATCGACTCCTGTAGTATTTTGAGCTGTTAGTGCTGCAATAACCGACATGGCATAAACACGATTAGCAAGCATTGTTTTTAAATCTGCTTGAATTCCTGCACCTCCACTACTATCACTTCCTGCAATTGTAAGGCAAGTTGGCATTTTGTTAGAGATAACTCTTTGAATTTTATCTTTTAATAGGCTACTTGCTTTTTGGATATCATCACTTCCAAAGATACTTGAAACGATAGCAACACCATCAATAGCAGCACCCATAAATTCTAAGATATTCACTTGATTAATACCACCAATGGCAACCACAGGAATATCAACTTTTTGACAAATTTCATTTAATGTATCCATTGAAATATTTTGTGCATCATCTTTTGTTTGAGTTGCAAAAATAGCTCCGACACCTAAATAATCAGCCCCATTTTCTAAAGCTATTTTTGCTTCTTCATAATTATGTGCAGATACACCAATAATTTTATCTTCACCTAATATTTTTCTTGCTTCTTTTAAATTTAAATCATCTTGCCCAATATGAACCCCATCTGCATCAATTTCTTTACACAATTCAACATCATCATTAATAATCAAAGGAACATGATGTTTTTGACACACACTTTGAACATCCAATGCTTCTTGTTTAAATGCTTCATGTGTCATTTCTTTTTCTCTTAGTTGAATCATTGTTACACCACCAAGAATGGCTTCTTCAACTAATTCCGACATTTTTCTTCCTTTTAAATATTTTGAATCTGTTACTCCATACAATAATAAATCTTCTTTATTTAATTTCATCAAATTTCCTTCTTTCTTTACAATATTCTTTTTTTATTTCCCTGGAAATAAAAAGAGAGCCCTGTTGAACTCTGTTAACGTTTATATCTCCTACGTTGGCATTATCCAAATCAGGTTATGGGTCTAAGTCAATACTTACTCTCAGCAAAAAGCTCCCCGTTTCCTTTATTATAATTTTTTTAATAAAAATTGTCTATTTTTAATCATATTATTTATGCTTTTGTTCAAACTATAAAAGGAGGTGCTTTCATGAAATTATGTATTACAGCAGGTAACTATCACATTTTTAAATTAATGATTAAAAATCATAAAGATTCTCGCATTCAATTAAAAAACATTCATCCTTTAGATTTTGACCTTGTTTTTGATGTTTATACATCTTTAGATCAAAAAACAGTTATTTCTATACTTAGCCATGAATTACGTTATTCCCCTTTTATGTATCTATGCCCTGGTTTTAAAGTCATTCCTTTAAAAAAACGTCTTCCTCATGGTACAAAAGAATCAACTACTCCTTTAAATCTTTCTTTTAATTGAATAATTTATATTAAAAAACAGTTTGAGATAGCATTTATTTCAAACTGTTTATTTTTTTATTAATAATTTTTAAAACATCTTCTTCACTATTGATGTTAAAGATATTTAATGTAAGTTCATTCAATTTTTCTAGCAATGTATTTGTGAGTTGTTTTTCTAAAGGACTTGATAAAGTTCCTAATTTCACTTTAAGCAGTTCTTTTAAAGTATTGAGTTTTCTTTCATCTCTCGTTCTTTGAAATAATTGATCCATTGCCTTACACATATTGATTTCATCTTCTTCTGGTAAGTCTTCTCTTCTAATATTTGTACACGTAAATGTTGCCGCCATCATGAAGCTTTCTGTTTCGATTTTACGATTGTTTCTTAAGTCATCATAATTTCCTGCAAACATACTTTGACTGATTTCTACGACATCTCGATATCTTTTGATTTCTGTTGGATCATCTACATTTTCTATCATTGTATCATATGTTTAAAGATAATTCGTCTCACATTTGTCTCATTTCTATTATTATTTTAGCAATCTCTCCTACCTTCTTCAATGGGCGGATAGTCCAAAAAAGTTTCTAATAAAAAAACCTACGAAATCATCTCGTAAGTCTTTAAAGAATACGTATTATTAAACCTGCTATTAACGAAGAAATACCCACAATTATAAAAATGATATATAGCTTTTTTTGTGGATTATTTTCTAAAATCAATATACGTTTAGGATTATTTTCCTCATACATAATTTCTAAGGAACTCCCTATAGGAAGTTCTTTGCCATAACCAATAGAGAGTTTTTGTTTAATTTCATTTCCATAATCATAAAATTGAATTACCGGAAAATAGGAATAAGAAAAACTATCATCACTTTGCATTCTTTCTCTTATATTATCAATCACTTTAGCTAATGTATGAATATTACAATACTTTATTTTCTATTGCTTGTACAGGACATTTTTCATAACATAATCCACAATATAAACAACGTTCTTGTTGAATTTGATAATTTGAAATACATTGTTGTGGACAATTCTTTTGACATAAGCCACATTGAATACATTGATTACTAATGATAAATCCCTTAGGTTTTATCTCTTTATTCACTGAAAAACTCTCTCTATAAATAGGTTCTTTGCCTAAATCAAAGAATTCTAGTTCACCTTCTTCAAGACAAAAGGCTTCTAAAATATAACGACTCTCATTTGGATAAACATAATTCATTAATGAATTATGTTTAAAAATACGATCTATCCAATATTTTTGCTTTTCTAATCGTTTAACAAGTCCATTTAAACGAACCATTTGATACTCTTTATTCATTCCTATAATTGCAACGTATGGATGATTTTTTAATTGTTTATAAAAATCTTTTCCTCTTGCTGTACAAAAATATAATTTATTATCTTCAACCAACATCACATCTATAATTCTTACTTGTGGTTGATTATTTTCATCAACGGTTGCAAAAGCAACATATTTGATTTCTCTTAAAATATTTAAACAAGTTGAAACATTCATTGTTGTGCCTCCTTTTTCGTTTTTCATTATAATTTTATTTCTAATAAAAAAAGCACGCACAATATTGTGGTATAGTTACTTCAAAGTAACTAATAAAAAAGTTACGACTTAAAATCGTAACTTTCTTGATTATTCAGTTTCGAATTGACTGTAATAAAGTTGATGATAATAACCTTGTTTTTGAAGCAATTCTTCATGATTACCAATTTCTACAATATGTCCTTGATCCATAACGATGATTTGATCGGCATTTTTAATCGTTGATAAACGGTGAGCAACAATAAAGGTTGTTCTTCCTCTCATCATTTCATCAAAAGCTTTTTGAATTTGTAATTCTGTACGCGTATCGATTGAACTTGTTGCTTCATCTAAAATCAACATTGGTGGATGTGTTAACATAATACGTGCAATACACACAAGTTGCATTTGTCCTTGAGACATATTTCCACCATCTTCTTCAACCATTGTATCGTATCCTTGAGGAAGAGACATAATATATTTATGCACACGTGCTTTTTTAGCTGCTTCAATGATTTCTTCATCACTAGCTTCTGTTTTCCCATAAGCAATATTTTCTTTAATAGTCCCTTTAAATAACCAACTATCTTGTAAAACCATACCGTACATTTTTCTTAAATCTTCACGGTTCATATCTTCAATATTAACACCATCAATTGTAATTTTTCCACCTTGAGGATCATAGAAACGCATTAATAAGTTAATTAATGTTGTTTTTCCACAACCTGTTTTACCTACAATAGCTGTCATTGTTCCTGGTTTAGCTTCATAGTTAAAATCTTGAATTAATGGTTTACTTGGATCATAACTGAAATTTAAATGATCAATGATAATATGTCCTTGTTTATTTTCAATGATTTTAGATGTTGTTAATTCTTGGATTGTTTCTTCATCTAATAATGCAAAGACTCTTTGACTGGCAGCAATGGCTGTTTGCATTTCTGACATAACGGATGATATTTCGTTAAATGGTTTTGTATATTGGTTAGCATATGTTAAAAAAGCTTGAAAGAATACCTACTGTAAATGAACCATTTAATACTTGAAATGCTCCAAAAATACCAACAGCAGCATAAACAATACTATTAACTAAACGTGTTGTGGGATTAATTAAAGCCCCATAGAATTGTGAAATAACCCCACTTTTATGCATACGTTCATTGATTTCATTAAACTTTTCTTCGTTTTGTTCTTGATAATCAAAAATATTAACAATTTTTGATTACCTATCATTTCTTCACAATAACCATTCATTTCCCCTCTTAAAGCAAGTTGTTCTTGGAAATAAGAATGTGTTCTTTTAACAATCAAAGAAGCGACAAGTAAAGAAAGTGGTGTTAAAACAACCACAATTACAGCTACCGAAAAATGAATATAAGCCATAATCAAAATCGTTCCTACAATTGTTGCAATTCCTGTAAGCAAGGATGTAAAACTTTGTAATAAACCTTGTCCAATTAAATCAATATCATTGATCAATCTTCCTAAAATATCTCCATGACTTGTAGCATCAATATATTTTAAAGGAAGAACTTGAATTTGATCAAATACTCTATTTCTTAAATCATTCGTAATATTATAAGTAATTGTATTTGTAATTTGTCCCATGATCCATTGAATCAAAGAAATAATTAAAATAACAATTCCAATAAAAATAAGTTTGTTCAATAACGCTTGAAAATGAACTTGATTCTTTCCAACCAATAAATCTATTGCTTGACCTATTAAAACAGGTGTAAGTAAAGTAAAGACAACAGAGACAATTGATAAAAGTGTTAATAACATAATTAAAAAAACGATAAGGTTTACAATATGTAAGCAATCTTTTAATTGTTTTTTTATCCATTGAGATCACCATCCTTACTATTTTGAGATTCATAAATTTCTTTATAAACCGTACAATTTTTTAATAATTCTTCATGACAATCAAACCAACAAGTTCACCATGATATAAAACCATAATACGATCACATCTTTTTAAAGACGCTGTTCTTTGAGAAATAACAATTTTTGTCATTTCTTTTAATTCTTGTAATTGTTTTTGTAAAGCAGCATCTGTTGCATAGTCTAACGCACTTGAACAATCATCTAAAACTAAAATATCCGCTTGTTTATAAAGTGCTCTAGCTATTGTTAAACGTTGTCTTTGTCCACCAGAGAAGTTTTTCCCACCTTGAACAACAGCACTTTCTATTCCTTGAGGAAGACGACTTACAAATTCTTTAGCTTGTGAAACTTCTAAAGCTTTATTCATTGTTTCTTCTTGGTAAGGTTTTTGACATACAAATATTTTCTTTAATTGTTCCTGAAATCAATGATGTATTTTGTAAAACATAACTGATATGTTGTCTTAATGTTTCTAGTTTATAATCTTGAATATTTTTACCAGCTATTTTAATTTGTCCACTTCTAACATCATAATTTCTTCCAATAAGGGATACTAGTGTTGATTTACCAGCACCCGTTCCTCCAATAATTCCTACTGTTTCACCTTTATTGATCGTAAATGATAAGTTGTGTAACACATCTTTTTGAAGATATCCAAAGTTGACATCTTTAAATTCAATCATTTTTTCATTAGGAATAAGGGTTGAATAACTTCCTTGATCTTCTACTTGCGGTGTTGTTTCAAGTACTTCAAAAACTCTTTGATAACTTGCTGTAGCTTTATTGTAGATTGATAAAACATTCGCAAAGACAATGAGTGCTTGTAAAATACTATTCATATAGTTAATTAAGGCAATAACTTCCCCTTGAGAAAGACTTCCTACATTGACTTGGAAACCACTAGCATAAATAATAATAATGATTGCAAAGTTTACAATTAAATAAGTAAAGGGATTTAATAAAGCTTGTATTTTACCTACTTTTACTTGTTCATCTTTTTGATTTTTTGTTTCTAAATTAAATCTTTTTACTTCATGATTTTGATTTGAAAAAGCACGAATAACACGTACACCTTTTAAGTTTTCTCTTGCTATTAAAGCAATCTTATCTAATAACTTTTGAATACGAGAGAAATAAGGCATCGAAATAATTGTAATTGATAACATCGATACCGCTAAAATAATCGCCCCTACAACAAAGATCATTGATAAAGAACCACTGATCATAAACGCCATAAATAATGAACCAATCATTAAAAATGGAGCTCTTGATGTAAGACGAATCGTCATCGCTACAGCTAATTGAATTTGTACTACATCATTAATAAGTCTTGTAACTAATGATGGTGCTGTAAGGGTATCTAAATTGGCATCATCATATTGATTGATTTGATGATACATATCTTTTCTAAGTTGTGTCCCCACACTTTGTGATGTAAGGGAAGCATACCATTGACAAACAAGTGCAAATAAATAACCAAAAACAGCTAAACCAATAAGGACGAGCCCACATTTTAAAATATAATTGGTATCTTTATAAGCAATTCCTTTATCAATGACAGAGGCCATAACAACGGGAACACATAATTCTAAAGCA
>ENA-OQET01001115-OQET01001115.1-human-gut-metagenome-genome-assembly--contig:-NODE-1115-length-12511-cov-2.598191_pt1 | contig 12511 bp, 13 predicted proteins | sample MGYA00242800_ERZ504645 | MGnify/ENA primary metagenome ERZ504645 (study PRJEB26092, sample SAMD00036308) | human gut metagenome | host: Homo sapiens | study: EMG produced TPA metagenomics assembly of... | reverse complement strand
AGAAAAAATAAGGTCTTAAGCGGCTTTTCCGCCGATTCCCGGCGTAGGCCATATACCTTCCGGTATATGCCTCCGCGGCATTCGTCAAATGTCCATGCAAGCATTGGCCGCTTGACTCATTGCAGCGCGAAAAATGAAATCGAAGTGTTCGTGACCTTCCACTCGTAAAACAAAACTAAAGGAGACAAATGAATATGAAAACAAGAGTACCCTGTTTCTGGTGCAGGCAGCGCTGATTGCGGCTGTCTATGTTGTACTGACACTGGTGTTTGCACCGTTTAGTTATGGAGAGATTCAGGTTCGAATTTCCGAAGCCCTGACCATTCTTCCATTCTTCACACCAGCTGCCATTCCTGGTCTTTTTGTAGGCTGTATCCTTGCCAACCTGCTTGGCGGTGCAATTCCTCTGGATATTGCATTCGGAAGTATCGCTACCCCTCATCGGAGCTGTATTTACCTACAAACTTCGTAACAGCAACAAATGGCTGGCACCAGTTCCACCAATCGTAGCCAATGCAGCTCTGGTTCCATTCGTACTTCGTTACGGCTATTCCGTCAATCTTCCGATTCCACTTATGATGCTTACGGTAGGTGCCGGAGAGATCATTTCCTGCGGAATCTTTGGAATGGTACTTCTCACTGCACTTTCCAAGTACAAGAATACACTGTTTGGCAAACAGGCTGCCGCTAAATAATTTTTTTCAATTTGCAAACCCGGGTTAAGAGGTTTTTATGCTCCTCCTTACCCGGATTTTTTTCTCTATTTTTCTTTTTTTCAAAAAAGTCTCTCATTTTCATTAATTTCATCATATATTTTATTGCGAATCCTCCCTGCATACTATATAATTAATTAATCTTTTATCAAATTAAAAGAGGGAAAGAGGTAAAGAAACAAATGAAAAATTTATGGAACAAATGGACCGGGATTGCACTGGTGAAACGAATCGTCGTTGGTCTGATTCTTGGTGCCATCCTTGGAGTTGCAGCCCCCGGTGCAACCAGCATTGCCATCCTTGGCGATGTATTTGTAGGTGCTCTGAAAGCCATCGCACCCCTTCTGGTATTCTTTCTGGTTCTCAGTTCACTGTGCAACGCAGGAAAATCCCATGGCGGCGTTATCAAAAACAGTAGTTGCCCTTTACATGTTCAGCACTGTACTGGCAGCTGTGATTGCCGTTTTCGCCAGCATGATTTTCCCTGTACACCTGACACTTACCAATGCAGCCGCAGACGCCAGTGCCCCACAGGGTATTGTGGAGGTCCTCAGCAACCTTCTTCTGAATATTGTTGCCAACCCGGTATCTTCCCTGGTGAATGCAAACTATGTAGGTATCCTTACCTGGGCCATCCTTCTTGGTCTTGCCCTTCGTACAGCAAATTAACACCACAAAAAAAGGTCCTTGCTGACATTGCAGACGGAATATCCCTGGTGGTCAGCTGGATCATCAACCTGGCACCCTTCGGAATCTTCGGTCTGGTATTTAACACCGTATCCACCAATGGATTAGACATTTTCACTACCTATGGAAGACTACTGTTGCTGTTGGTAGGCAGCATGCTTTTCATCTACTTTGTAACAAACCCGCTTCTGGTTTACTGGTGTATCCGCAAGAATCCATATCCGCTGATTCTGCACTGCCTGAAGAAAAGTGCCATCACCGCATTCTTCACCAGAAGTTCTGCTGCCAATATTCCAGTAAATATGAAAGCCTGTGAGGAGATGGGGCTCGACCGTGACACCTATTCCGTAACCATTCCTCTTGGTGCAACCATCAACATGGACGGAGCTGCTATCACCATCACCGTTATGACAATGGCAACTGCTTTTACCCTTGGAATCCACGTTGATATCCCAACCGCCATCATCCTCAGCCTTCTTGCAGCCCTTTCTGCATGTGGTGCTTCCGGTGTTGCCGGCGGATCCCTCCTTCTGATTCCTATGGCCTGCTCCCTTTTCGGAATTTCTGACGACATTTCCATGCAGGTTGTAGCCGTAGGCTTTATTATCGGAGTTATCCAGGACTCAGTTGAGACAGCCCTTAACTCCTCTTCTGACCTGCTTCTCTCTGCTTCTGCAGAATTCAGACAGTGGCGTATGGAAGGAAAAGAGATTAAATTCTAACACCCAATAATGCTCTGGAAAATATGAGAAAATACTTTGCTTTTTTCTTCTTTTCCAGAGCGTGTTTGAAAAAGGCTTTCTGCAAGATGTGCGTCACAATTTGTGGGAGATTTCTCTTAGCTTCTTCAATATCCTTTTTTCCATTCTGGAAATCTGAACCTGGGACATTCCCATTTTTTTTGCAACCTCTGTCTGTGTCATATCCTGAAAATACCGAAATACAATCAGTCTTTTCTCCTCTCCTTCCAATTTTTCCAGAATCTCCTCCAGAAAAATCCGGTTCAAAAGCTTTTCATGGCGATCCTCTTTTTCCGGAAGCCTGTCCACAAGCTGCAAATCCGTTCCATCTCCCTGATACACAATCTTGTAAATAGAATCCACCTCTGCAGCCGATTCCAGCGTCATCGCCAATTCTTCCATCGGCATATCCATAGCATCTGAAAGTTCTCTTAGATCCGGCTCACGGCCTAACTTTTTCTCCAGTTCCTCCCTCATTTTACAGATCTTATATTGATTCTCTTTTATGGAGCGGCTCACCTTCAGAATTCCATCATCCCTAAGAAACCGCTTAATCTCTCCAATGATCATTGGTACTGCATAAGTAGAAAACTTCACATCAAATTCAGGATTGAAATGATCTACAGCCTTCAAAAGCCCGATGCTTCCAATTTGAAAAAGGTCCTCCATTTCCACCCCTCTCCCCAGAAAACGCCTGGCAACACTATACACCAGTCCCATATTTTCCGAAAACAAAGTATCTCTTGCCTCTTTATCTCCCTGGTGAATGCGCCCAATGAGAGCAAGAGTGTGATCCATGCTTCCTCCTGATCAATTACCGATTTTTTTGCTCATATGCACACAGGTTCCTTTTCCAACCTGTGAGGTGACTTTAACCTCATCCATAAATGCTTCCATAAAAGTAAACCCCATTCCTGACCTGTCCTGATCAGCGCGGGTCGTATATAAGGGCTCCATTGCTTTTTCCACATCTGCAATCCCTATGCCATCATCCTCAATATCCAGATAAATTGTTCTCTCTTTTCTGACACACTTCATCCGTATCTTATGTACCTCGCCTTGATAGCCATGAATGATACAGTTGGTTACAGCCTCTGACACAGCCGTTTTCAAATCTGCTACTTCCTCCAGTGTGGGGTTCAGCTGGGTGCAAAATGCCGCAGCAGCTACCCTTGCCAACCCTTCATTCTCCGGACGGCTGTCAAAATAATGGTCATTTCGTTGGAATTTCCCATCAGACTCCCCTCCCTTCCAGCTGCATCTCATTTTCTGTTCTTTCCAGTTCCAGAAATTTACTCACACCTGAAAGCCGCAGCAATTTTTCAATATATCCGCTTACATGGCAGGCCTTCATGCAGCCAGAACGCATCCCCAGAGCCCGGTATCTCCCCATGATCAAACCTACGCCCGAACTGTCCATAAAAACAGTATTTCCAAAGTCAAAACAAATGGTTCTGATATATATTTTTCCCATAATCCTGTCTGATTCTCTCCGGATCAGCTCAGAAGCCGGATGATCCAGTTCCTCAGGCAGTTTAATATTCAGACAGGTTCCCGTAGTTTCAAAAACAGGTTTCATAAATAAAATCCCCCTTTTTTACTCTATTTTGACCCTCTGCACAGGAAAAAGAAAAAGAGATGTGCAGGTCTATCCCGCACATCCCCGGTTCAGAGGTTTCTCATTATTGTAATTCAGAAATTTTTATTCATAATACTGAAAATCACCATTTTCATCATAATATCCGTTTTCGTCGCTGTAATCAGAATATCCGGATTCATCATACCCACTGTCACCAGATGCATTATTGTAAGAACTGTCATAACCAGAGGAATCCGTTTCAGAGCCTTCTGTTGTATTGTCAGTTCCATCATTGCTTTCGGAATCAGAGGAATCTTCGCTGCCCTCAGACTTACTGTCTTCCGTGATTCCAGACACACCAGTAGCTGAACAGATAGTATTATAAATTCCCATTACATCATCTCCCAGCTGATCTTCATAAACCTTCTGGATTTCCAACGCAGCTGCATCATACTCATTCTGTGTATAAGCTGCATACGCATTCAGAAGTGCCTGATAACTGGTGCTCTTCTTCTGCTCGGCATCAAGCTGCTGGGTGATTTCCTCTGCCACATCTCCGGATTCCTTCGCCTCACCCTGGGCTTTGGAAAGCTCCGCACCCTGGCTGACCAGAGACTCGCTGTACTTTACAATCTGTTGATTGGCTTCTCTGTAAATCCCCTGCTTGATAGCCGGAACTGCCAGAAACCAAAATGCAGCCGCACCTGCTGCCACACCCGCCATAAGTGTCACAAACAGTGAAATTCTGGAATTTTCCCTGTAAACTGCCGGCTGTACCACAGTACTTCTGGAAATCTCATCCGAACCTTCTGTCTTGCCCTTGGCACCAAAAAGTCCTTTTTTCTGTTTCTCAAGTCTGGTCGTTACACCGGTTCTCTCATCTACTTCACGAAGAAAACGTAATGTAGTTGTATTGGTCTTGTCAATACGAACCGCCTTTTTTAAGGTTCTTCTTGCCTTGCCCCAGTCATGATTCTTCATATAGATCAGCGCCAGCAGATGATAACCTTTGATCAGCTTGGTATTCTGGTTCAGAATTTTGCGAAGCTGAATGGCAGCCATATCCTCATGGCCTTCCCTGCAAAGAGCCAGGGCATTATTATATTTTCTTATTGTCTCATTAATAGCATCCAGTTTATTCGAATTCGCCTGAAGACGATTAATATATTCATTCGCAATATTCCGGGTAGGCTGCAGATTCTTACTGGTCACCCACTCGCTAAGAGCAGCAACCACCTCTCCCATTTCAAAATACACAAGCCCCAGAAGATTTCTCGCCTGGATATTTCTCTTGTTAAAGGTAAGGCTCTGCTTCAGACAGTTAACGGCTCCTGAAAGGTCCCGGATACTGGCCTTCTCCAAGCCCTGATTGTAATAAAGTTTTGGATAGATACTCCACCTTTTTCTGGATCAGGACGTTGCACCCGCAATGAGGACAGTAATCTAGATCCTTATCAGCCAGGAACGCACCGCAATTCATACAGTTCATTAAGTATCTCCTATTCTATTTCATCCTGCGTCCGCTTTTGGACTCCCTGAGCATTTCCTGAAGAATGTCCAGAATATCCGTCAGCTCTCTATCGTAAATAGCCTCTTCTGCGTCTGTCACATCCAGACAGGGCTCAAATTTCTTCAGTTCCTCTTCGTAATCGATCATAAAAATTCCTCCACAGACTCCTGAAAAATCAACCAGAAATCCCATGTTTTCTTTTTTCTGCAGACAATTTACTTTTTCAACAAGAGTGTCTTAATCTCTCCCACCAGGTAAAGAGAACCCACGCAGAACAGCATTCCGTCCTCTCCTTTGGCCTCGTGCGCCATATGAAAAGCTTCTTCAATATTATCAGAGTTTCCAACATCCTTACAGCCTTCTTTGCAAAAGATCTCTGCCAGCTCCGCAGACGGCACCTCACGGTATCCCCCAACCTCTGTGGTCACAACTTTACGGAATTTTATCCTGCTGCAAATTGTATGGATCATATCCTGGTAATCCTTATCATTCACAGCAGAAAATAAAAGTGTCAGCGGATACTCCTTCTGAAACCGCTCTGCAGTCTCCACAAACCTGCGCACGCCATCCTCATTATGTGCACCATCCACGATCACGCCCGGCAAAATGGTCTCCATTCTGCCCTGCCATCTGGTATTTGCAATTCCTGCCTGCAGCTGTTCCATGGTCACCGGAATCCTGTCTTTCAGCACTTCCATAGTTGTAAGCGCCAGAGATGCGTTCATCACCTGATACCATGCAATAAAAGGAATATGGAACCTGGTATCCCCATAATAATCGTCCTCCAGGGAAAAATCAATGCCGTCTTTATTATTTCCCAGTACCTTTGCTCCAGCCTGAATTACTTTATAAGCCGGACTTCCAAGCTCCTTTGCCTTCGCAGCGATCACTTCTGCCGCATCCTTGTCATTTCCATCATAGATTACAGGAACTCCCGGAACAATGATTCCAGCCTTCTCCCCTGCAATCTCTCTTACCGTATTTCCCAAAAACTGCATATGATCCAGACTGATAGATGTGATCACGCAAGCCACAGGATTCTCTACCGCTGTAGTCGCATCCAGCCTTCCGCCAAGCCCGGTTTCCAAAGTCACATAGTCCACCCCTGCCTCTGCAAAGATCACCATTCCCATAAGAAACAGCATCTCAAAATAAGTAGGATGGTAACTACCTTCAGCCACAAGCTCGTCCGCCAGCACTTTCACTCTCTCAAAAGCTTTCAAAAAGGTGTCATCATCAATATTCACCTCATTGATCTGAAACCGCTCGTTGATCTTCACCAGATGGGGAGACGTAAACAGACCGCAGGAATACCCTGCCTCCCTGAGAATAGATGTGAGAAACGCACAGGTACTCCCCTTTCCATTCGTTCCCGCAACATGTATCACCTTAAACTTCTCCTGTGGATTCCCCAGTCTCCTCAAACATTCCTTCGTATGCTCCAGACTGTTCTTTTTGGTAAACTTCGGAGTCTCCTCAATATAAGCAACCGCTTCCTCGTAATTCATAATCTAAACCACCATTTATCTATCGTATTTCGTCCGTAACTTCTCATGCTCATAGTAAGCCTGGCAGAATACTGCCTTCTGAATCGTTACATTACTCTACCATTATATAATAGTCACACCAGAAGTCCACCCCTAATCGTAACTTTTTATCCGACAAACCTCGCACAGAAGAAATCAGAGAGGTTCCGAAAAAATCTCATACGGCAGAATTTGGGGTTAAAAAAGGAGAGGACACAGTCTGAGCTCCAGCGGAGCAAATTTGTCCTCTCCTTTCTTCGGTTTCAGCAAAATTCTGATGTTTTTAATTTTTTTGGGCCGCACACCGCGCTCAGAGCAGACCTGATGAGACCAGGTGCCCAGCCGGGAAACGTTCCTATCGGGAATTCACCTTCCACTGACTATCATACAATGCATAAACCGCTCTGTCAAAGCTCTTACTAAGAGCCTTCCTCGTCGAACTGTTACTTCTCTGTACAACTGCCAGTCTGTCAAAATCCGACAGCTCCGTACCCGAGATCACCAGCATGTTCGGACTTACATATGCCGTATCATACCACTCTCCATTCAGCTTCACCTGACTGGACGGGGTGAAATTCGTGCCTTGGATATAATAAGTCCAATCTGTATCCGACACTAACCGAATGGAATCTAAGGTCACATCATAAAGTCCCATCCGCATCTTTGTTCTCTCAAAAGGATTTTCTCCTCCATAAGCATATCGCTGACCGTACAGCACATCATACTGCAGTGTCTCCAGATCGACCTGACTAATTCTTGGTATTTCTTCTTGCCTGATGATATTTCATGATCGTACCCTCATGAATACCAACTCTGTCCAGAACCTCTGCTGCGATCTGATAAGAAGCCAGATTCTCATCCTTCTTGGTAAGTCCCATATTATCCCAGATTACATACTCCGTCTGGAAAAGATACTTATTTTTCAGATCCTCCACAGTCAGTCCCATAGTCGGCAGATGATCCCCATACATAACCAGGATCACATCCTCCGGATAGTCTGCCAAAGCATCTGTTAACTCTTTCACAAACTGATCCATCTCATGAATCTGATTCACATAGTACTCCCATTTACAATCAGCTCATCCGTAGGAGAACCGGAAACTGTAATAGAAGGATTGTCCAGAATGGGCTCGCTTGGATAATCACCATGTCCCTGCACGGAAATGGTATACACATAATCCGGACTGTCAGTAGAATCCAGACACTTAATGATCTCATCCGTCAACACACTGTCTTTTACCCATCCAAGAGGATTCTGCAGGTTCTCATCTGCCATATACTCTTCAGAAGTAAAGGTGTCAAATCCCAGATTGGGGAAAACAGACCTTCTTCCATAGAAGTTGGCTTCATTATTATGTACCGCATGTGTAGAATACCCCAGATTTTTCAGAACATAGGGCACACTTTCGCAAGTAGTCTCCTTAAGAATACTCTTATAAGGATATTCACCTGGTCCAAAATAGTGAAGACTCATACCTGTAATGGTCTCAAATTCCGTATTTGCCGTACCAGCTCCAACAGAAGGAACCTTGTAATATCCGGAAGAATACTCTTTCATCAGCTTCCTGAAGTTCGGGATTGGATCTTCAGAAATATCCAGGTAATTTACCAGTGTCGGGTCAAAGAAAGACTCAAGCTGAAGGAACAGAATATTCGGTCTCTTTCCATCCTCCTTGGTCTTTGGAAGATTGGACTCTGTCTTCTCGATCCGGTTAATCTCATCCTCAGAATAATCCCTCGGCTCACTGATGCCTGTATTAAAAATAGTAGTCGCCAGACAATAAGGATAACCATAATCCTCATAAGCAAACGCAATATTGCCAAAATAATTAGACAAAACCCTTTTTTCAAGAGCCAGCTGTGTCACGCCTCCAAAAGCCACAAAACCAGCAATTACCAGCGGAATCACATACCGGTACTTAATCTTCTGCTCATACTTCGGTCCCTTGACCAGTAGGATCAAAAGCCCCAGCACCACAATTCCGATCAAAATACATCCGATCACCACACCATAAAACGGCAGATATTTCTGCATGATCGCAATACCATCCGTCAGCATATGCAGATCCGGTCCGGTAAATGGTGTAACACGGTTCATCAGAAGAATACAGTTTACGATTCCCAGAAACAGCCAGAAAACGGAAACCACAACTCTCCAAAAGCACCGCCTGTGAAACAGATAAACGATCAGCATTGTAGTAAAAATAAACATCGTATTATAAGCAAATACCAACGGTTTTCCCGTCATATAATCCCAGGCCTCCACTACAGAATGGCGGCACAGTGCCTCTATAAGGAAATAGAGCACTGCGCACCAGAGTGCCTGGAGAATCAGGGAAATCTTATTGCAAAATTTGCTCAGCTTCATGCAAAATCTCCTTTTTATCTCTTAAGCTGCTCAAGCTGTGTTTCAACCTTATCTTTCATCTCTTTGTACTTCGCAAGCTTCTCCTTCTCTGCATCAACCTTGGCAGCAGGAGCCTTATTTACGAAATTTGGATTATTCAGCATTCCCTCACAGCGGGCGATTTCCTTAGTCAGTCTCTCCTGCTCCTTTGTCAGTCTCTCAAGTTCTTTTTCCTTGTCAACAAGGTCTTCCAGAGGCATATAAACAACTGCATTGGAAACAACAACAGAAACTGCATCCTCACCGATACCAGTCTTATCCTGCTGAACATGGATTTCTTTTGCAAAAGCAAGATTTGCAAAGGATTTCTTGCTGTTCTCATACATCTGACAGATAGCAGCATCTTTTCCAACAATGATCAGATGTGTTTTTCTGTTCTGCGGAACATTCATGCTGGTTCTTGTGTTACGGATGCCACGGACAACTTCCTGGAAACTTCCGATTGCAAGCTCAGCCTCAGGAGAATTCCACTCGTCCTTATATACCGGCCAGTCAGAGATCATTATGGACTCTTCCTCCGGAAGCAGTGTGCAATAAATTTCCTCTGTGATAAATGGCATAAACGGATGAAGCAGCTTCAGTCCCTGGGTCAGCGCTGTGCGAAGTGTCCAGAGAGCCTCGTTTGCCGCCTTTGGATCCTCTTCTGCCTTCCACAGACGAACCTTGGCGATCTCAATGTACCAGTCGCAAAGCTCATCCCACAGGAAATCATAGATCTTCTGAACCGCAATACCCAGCTCATATTTTTTCCATATTGTCGGTTACTTCTTTGATCACATTGTTCAGTCTGGAAAGGATCCATTTGTCCTCAGCGCAAAGAGAACCAATCTCCGGCTCCGTTACATCCTTTCCTTCCAGATTCATAAGAACGAAACGAGAAGCATTCCAGATCTTATTTGCAAAGTTACGGCTGGATTCTACACGCTCCCAGTAGAAACGCATATCGTTTCCAGGTGCATTACCAGTCATCAGAGTAAGACGAAGAGCATCTGCGCCGTACTTGTCGATTACTTCCAGCGGGTCAATACCATTTCCAAGGGATTTACTCATCTTGCGGCCCTGGGAATCTCTTACCAGACCATGGATCAGTACATGATGGAACGGTGTCTTGCCAGTCTGCTCAAGAGCAGAGAATACCATACGGATAACCCAGAAGAAAATAATGTCATATCCGGTTACCAGCACATCTGTTGGATAGAAGTACTCCAGTTCCGGTGTCTTATCCGGCCAGCCAAGTGTGGAGAATGGCCACAGAGCAGAGCTGAACCAGGTATCCAGTGTATCCTCGTCCTGATGAAGATGCGTACATCCGCATTTCGGACATTTTTCCGGCATTTCTCTTGCAACTACAGTCTCACCGCACTCATCGCAGTAGTAAGCCGGGATTCTGTGTCCCCACCACAGCTGACGGGAAATACACCAGTCACGGATGTTCTCCAGCCAGTGAAGGTAAGTCTTGTCAAAACGCTCCGGGACGAATTTCAGATCTCCATCCTCAAGAGTCTTGATAGCAGCTTTTGCCATTTCATCCATCTTTACAAACCACTGTGGCTTGATCATAGGCTCTACCGTTGTGCCGCAGCGGTCATGAGTTCCAACGCTGTGATTGTGCGGAACAACCTTTACCAGAAGACCAAGCTTGTCCAGATCCTCTACCATGGCTTTTCTTGCTTCGTAACGATCCATGCCGGCGTATTTACCACCCAGCTCATTGATGGTAGCATCATCATTCATGATGTTTATTTCCGGAAGGTTGTGTCTCTTTCCAACCTCGAAGTCGTTAGGGTCATGTGCCGGTGTGATCTTTACGCATCCGGTACCAAATTCTTTATCAACATACTCATCGGCAATAACCGGGATCTCTCTGTCTGTGAGAGGAAGCTTCAGCATTTTGCCAACAATGTCTTTGTAACGGTCATCATCCGGGTTTACTGCAACTGCAGTATCTCCAAGAAGTGTTTCCGGACGTGTTGTTGCAATTTCCACGAATTTTTCCTTCTTCTCCAACAAACCGGGTAATTGATGTGCCAGAAAAATCCGTCCTGATCCTCATGCTCAACCTCTGCATCGGAAATGGAAGTCTGGCATACCGGACACCAGTTGATGATACGGGAACCTTTGTAGATGTAGCCTTTTTCATATAACTTGATGAAGACTTCCTGTACAGCCTTGGAGCATCCCTCATCCATGGTGAAACGCTCTCGCTCCCAGTCTGCAGAAGCACCAAGCTTCTTCAGCTGGTTGATAATTTTTCCGCCGTACTCTTCTTTCCACTCCCAGGCATATTCCAGGAATTTCTCACGACCGATTTCTGCCTTGTCGATGCCTTCTTTTTCAGTTTCTCAGTAACCTTAACCTCTGTAGCAATAGCTGCATGGTCAGTTCCCGGCTGCCACAGTGCTTCGTAGCCCTGCATTCTCTTGAAACGGATGAGAATGTCCTGCATGGTCTCATCAAGTGCATGTCCCATATGCAGCTGTCCGGTTACGTTTGGCGGCGGCATAACAATGGTAAATGGTTTCTTATCCGGGTTTACTTTTGCATGAAAATATCCGTTGTCCATCCATTTCTGGTAAAGACGTTCCTCGATTCCTTTTGGATCGTAGGTCTTTGCAAGTTCTTTGCTCATAATTTTCCTCCTAAAAAAAGAGCCCCTCACACAATTGTGTGAAGGGCGAAATTAACGCGGTACCACCTTCATTATGTGCAAAATGCAAAGTACTGTTTCCCTGAATTCATTTACAGTCTTCGCTCTGTTGTACACATATCTCTTTCCTGTAACGCTGGAATTGCGTGAAAACTTACTGCAGATATCACTGCCTGTTCAGTTTCCCGGCTCAGAAGCTACCTTCAGTGAATGCGGATCTCGAAATGTCTTCCACCACAGTTATCCCTGGACATTTCTCTCTGGGAGGGCATTTACTTACTCCTCTTCTTCAACGCTTTTCGCTGCAGCGGTCTGATCTCCTTGTAAATAGCCGGAAAAAGCCGCCACTTTTATGGATATAACTATAATTGCATTCTTCCGGCTTGTCAAGCTAATTTCAAAATTTCACAATTACACCGCTCAGACAGTGTTTTCTCAATATTTTTTATTCCACACTCTTTAAGGATTCCACCATATCAATGGTTTTCAGCTTAAAATGCATCACCCCATTCACCACAATGGAAAATATGCTTGTCAGAATTCCACTGTATAAAAAGCTCAGCGGCTTAATATTTCGTCCAAACATAACTGCATCCACCTCAACCGTAGTAATCACATACCTGTGAATGAGAATTCCAAACACTGCTCCAAACATAATTCCAAGCACTGTCAGAATCACGTTTTCCCGAAGCACATACTGAG
>ENA-OQET01001114-OQET01001114.1-human-gut-metagenome-genome-assembly--contig:-NODE-1114-length-12520-cov-2.831034_pt1 | contig 12520 bp, 13 predicted proteins | sample MGYA00242800_ERZ504645 | MGnify/ENA primary metagenome ERZ504645 (study PRJEB26092, sample SAMD00036308) | human gut metagenome | host: Homo sapiens | study: EMG produced TPA metagenomics assembly of... | reverse complement strand
TTTCAACATCCTTACCATCGGGAGCTTGAGCCCAAGAAGTAATCCCATGTGTTTCTTGGTTGCATCAGCCAGAAGAATAAACGATTTCTGCTGCCGTCTTAACCCGTTATTGCCCAATGCAACTTATCTGCACCTTGGCATAAAACTCCTGCGTTGTAGTAGCATTCTTCTGATAATCGCAAGTCGTGGCATAAATATCTGTTACTTTTTTGATAAGCCATACGCTCGGATGCTCGAATCTCCTGAATACGTTCCAGCAACTGGTCAAACTTCACCTGAATCAGCTTTCCACCTTGCTTAAAACGCTCTTCATCTAACACGTAACCGTTTCGGATAAATTCGCTCAAGGTATTGGTTGCCCATTGCCGAAAACGAGTTGCCTTGTAACTGTTCACACGATAGCCCACCGCAATAATCATATCCAGATTATATACATTCATTTCGTATTTCTTCCCATCATCCGCAGTTATCCAAGATTTTTGGATAACTGAATATTTATTGAGTTCTCCGCTGTTCAAGATTTCATTGATGTGATAGCTCACTGTTCGCACATCTACTTGAAAGATTTCTGCAATTCTCTTCTGTGTCGTCCAAACCGTATCTCCATCAAAGACTAATTCCACTCTCAGTTTTCCTTCCGAATCTGAGAAGAACACAATATCCGTATTGGTATAAGTATCAGCATTTTGTAATGAAGAGAAGATAAATTCTGCTTACCAGAAAAATACTCTAATGCAGGCAATGCATTCTCTTTTCTGGAACTGAGCGACATAGAAATAAGAAGGCAAGCATAACGGGAAAGATGGTAGGACTTCAGCTTTCTCTTTGCCTCACTACCAATAGTAACCATTTCGTTGACTTCAACGAAATGGTCTTCTACACTCTTATTGTTTTGTACACATAAGACCTTAGCCTTATCTATGATTTTGCTAAAATTACGATAATCTGCATAACCAATAACAGACGCCAATTCCCTAGCCGACCAATATTCTTGTCCAGCCTCATCCATCTGTCTGATACTATCAAATATCTTATTCATATCCTATTTATTTTATCATTCCCTAAAGCATCACCAATGAGGAGTGACGCTTTCCCGCCCGCAAAATTAGCCATTATTCCTGAACACAAACCTTTTGAGAAAACTTTCAAAACAGATGCTTCTGATAAGAGCTGATAGAAAAAAGAGGTTAAAACATTTGGCTATTAAAAAGATTCCTCGTATTTTTGCAGTAGATTTTTCAAAGGTTTTCTAAAGGTTAAAGGCTTATGTGCAAATATGAAGAAATAGAAGAAAAGCTTTTGACTGAGACCTTCTAGCAATGTCCCTTCGAAACGAACATCCTGATTGGATAGAGCGATGGATAGATGGAATACTTTAAAGAAGCATTCGATGCGCTTGTTGATGGATAGGAAGAATAGTTCTTTTACAAGATTCTAGCAAATCATTTTATACCCAATTCCCCTCACATTGATGATTCTGATATTTTCATCGGCAGATAACTTGTGGCGGAGCTTGGTAATGAAAACATGGAGACTGCGAGAATTGAAGAAGCTGTCATCGCCCCAGAGTTGCAGGAGAATATCTTTGCTCTCTACCACATTGTTCTTGCTCTCCACAAGCATGCGAAGGATTTCTGATTCACGATGTGACAGTTCTGTATCTTTACCATCCAACTGCAGAATCTGACTGGTAACATTCAGGCGATAACGACCGATGGAGAGCCATTGATCAGCAGCATCCGGATTATCAGGAGAAACATTCCCCCCTTCCTGTTCTTCAGAAGAAATATTTCCCACTGAAGCCCGATGACAAAGCGACTTGATACGGACGATGAGCTCCTGGATGGCAAACGGCTTCTTCAGATAATCATTGCCACCCAATTCAAATCCCTCTACCACATCATTCACCGCCGAACGAGCTGTGAGGAAAAGCACAGGAGTACGGGAATCCGTCTTGCGGATACGGCGCACCATCTCGAAACCATCCATTTTGGGCATCATCACATCCGCTACCAGCACATCAGGCTTCTGTTCATCGAACATACGAAGCCCTTCTTCGCCATCATGCGCCGTGCGCATCTCGAAGCCCTGCGCCTCCAAGGTGTCGCTCAGAATCATCGCCAAGGATGTTTCGTCTTCTACCAGTAATACTTTTATCTTATTCATTGTTTCTTTTTACTTTTTACCTTTTTTGCCTTTAAGGAAATGCAGGGTGAAGCAGCTTCCTTTTCCCGGCTCGCTTTCTACGGAAACAGAACCGCCCATTTTCTCCATCAGGCTCTTGACATAGAAAAGGCCGAGACCATAGCCCTTAACCGTATATTTATTGCCATCCGTCACCCGATAGAACTTGTCGAAAATATAAGGCAATTTATCGTGAGCAATACCGATTCCATTATCTGATACGGAAACCAGCACTTCATCCTCGGCTTTTTGGAAAGCCTTGATTTCTATCTTCACGCTATCTTCAGAATACTTGATGGCATTGTCTATGAGATTGCTCACGATGTTTGAGAAATGCATCCGGTCGGCATGAACCATCAGATTTTCCGGTTCTACAGACAACGAAATATTCACCTTTTTATCCGTTCTTACTCCTGATTTCACTTTCAGCTGATGCTGGGAGATTAATGGTTCAATCACCTCCTTCATTGGAACTTCCACGATATTGAGAAGCATCGATTTCCGTCGTTCCATACTCATCGACAGAATCTGTTCCACCAATCCGCTGAGCGTCTGCAACTGCTTCTGGGCGATGGTGAGATACTTGCGCGCCTTATCAGGATGCTGGAGCATTCCGTAGTTCAGCAGGGAGTCGGTGGCAGCATAGGCTACTGCTATCGGAGTCTTCAATTCGTGCGTGATGTTATTGGTGAAATTACTCTTCATCTCATCAAGCGTCTTCTGCTTGAGCATCGTATGAATAAGGAACCAGAAGACGAAAGCCAGGATGAGCATGATGAAGAGCGATGTGGCAAGGATGCCTGCCATCTGGCTGAGCACAGTCATCGTAAGCGGCTCTAGGCTAAGGACATATTTCTCCTCATTCGCCTCCCCCTCATTACAAACCACATATTGGTATTGCTTGGCATTGGCGGAAGGCACATACCCCTTCGTCGCCACTTTCGCCAAAACCTTCTTTCCTGCAAAAAGCTGAATCTGATGCGGAAGCGGATGAATATCGTCGCCCACCAACAAACTGTCTGAAAGCATCTTGACAACCCATGCACTGTCATAGTCATTGATGTCTGGTTTGGCGATTTCATTCAATTTGCTAAACAACGCTTGTTGCACCATAGTTGCCAGCTTTCCCGACATCATCATCATCAATTCCTGGTCCTTGTCATCTTCACTACGCTTCTCTTGCTTGGTAAAAGTTGTTTGAACAGACTGAACGATCTTTCCTCCACGAACCTTTTTCACCTTTACCTTTTGATCAATATCATCGTCTTCATCCATAGAAAAAGCAACAGAACCCGTCAGTTGTCTATGAGGCCCTTTATCATCATTGCGCAATCGTTCGATTCGCTTCTTCATCTCCATGAAATGAGCGTACTCCATTCCACCCTTGATTTTCGCTTCAACCTCCTTTTCCTGAGACTGATAAAACCCCATGAGCCAATAGGTCTGATATGCGAAGATGCAGACCAAAGCCGTGATGACGAGCGTAACTATGTATTCAAGATGCAACTTCATTCTTTCCTTTATTAAAGATTTTTCCAGATGAATTCAATACTCATTTTCTGAAAATCGGATAAACCTCCGTGGTATTCTTCCATCCCCATTTACCATTCTTTTGTGGCGCAAACTCTCGTCCCATCTTGGCTCCTATCCCCCAATGTTGATTGAACATCACTTCCATGAAGCCACCATAGCTGCTCTTGGGATTGAAAGGAGACATGATGACGCTTCGAGGGTCAGAGGTTTTCGTTGGAACATATTGTCCATAGAATCCCACTGTGAGCCAGTCGTTTACTTGATAAGCCATTCGTCCACCAAAAGAAGCTTTGGTGAGATTGCCAAATCCATATACTCCCGTGTTTATCTTTTCTATCCCGACATAAGGAGAAAAAACAAAACGCCCGAAATTTTGTTGATAAACAACCCCTGCAGTCTGACTGTTCATCAGTCCTGGGACTTCAATACCCGATGAATATACCGCTATCGTACCCAAATTCGGGGAAGGAAGAGAAATATGAGGTATTGCATTCGGCGCAATCTCCAAAGGTTTTCCTTCTTCCGACATCCAAGGTGCATTCGATTCAGAGTAATAAGATTTGCCTTGAAGTACAGGAAATCCACCGAGCGAAGGACGAGAATATTCCAACGACATACCTTCCTTAAACGACATACCTTCCTTAGGTAAAGATGCCTTCGGAACGGAATCCAAAGAAACACTCTTCACTTCCTGCGCTTGCATTACCAATGTACAAAAGCAAGCCACAACTGCCAATATGAATATTCTTCGTTTCTCTTTCATGCTTGCAAAAGTAATAAAAAAGAAGATAAGTAAGATACTTTTCAGGAAATTATTTCTGATTTGATAAGACTAAATAACACTTCTGATAAGACTTGATAATCAAAATTCCTTGTTGACACGAGATATTTGCAGTACTTTTGCAACCGAAATCGGGAGGGTTTCTTCCGAAAGAACGATAAAAAGATAAAACGATAAGAAGAATATGAAAAGATTGGTTATATTAAGCGCTTGCCTGGCAATCAGTCTTGCCGGCTGGGCACAAGGAAACAGAAATGATTCCCTGAGAATGGACAGCATTATCCATTCCCTCCCCGATGTGATGGTAAAAGGCAACCGACCTATCGTAAAGGTGAAAGGAGCAGCATTGACCTATGACCTGCCTCAACTCATCAAAAACCATCCGGTGGACAATGCCTATGAAGCCATCAAGCAACTGCCTGGTGTGAGCGAACAAGATGATGCCTTGACTCTCAACGCCCAATCCGTAACCGTGATGATAGACGGCAAGGCTACCACCATGACGAGCGAGCAGCTCTATTCGCTTCTGAAAACAATTCCTACCAGCCGCATCGCCAACGCCGAAGTCATCTATTCAGCCCCAGCCCGCTATCAGGTAAAGGGACAAGTCATCAACCTCCTGCTGAAGCACAACACAGGCTTTCACTCCCTGCAAGGCGAGTTCTTCGGCGGCTACACCCACCAGAACCGCAACAGTTACACAGAGCGCACCTCCTTGCTCTTCACCAACAAGAAATGGGAAATAGACATGCTCTATTCCTTCGGTCATGGCAAGAGATATTATTACTATGAAAATGAGTTTGCCCACACCTTGACTAACGGCACTTCCTATGCCTTCTCTACACATAGCGACAATATCAAACGTCATCTCAACCACAACATCCGACTGGGAATCAACTATCATCTGGCAAAGGATCATCAGCTCAGCTTTGCCTACACCTCACAACTCAATAACACGAGAGGAACTTCAGAGGATGATGGCGATTTCACATCCCTTCTCAGAATCCATGCCAAGAGTCAGTTTCACAATTTCCGCCTGGATTACTCCACACCATTCGGCTTCTCGGCAGGAGCAGAATACACCTATTATAATTCACCGGATGAACAATGGCTGAAAAGCAGTCTCTACGATGAGATTTACGACATCACAAGCCAGCAACGAATCGACAAATGGTACGCTTACCTCAAGCAGAAGCACGACTTAGGAAAAGACTGGGGCTTGAACTACGGCATCAATTACACCACATCAAGAGACAAGAGTTCGCAGAAAAACAACAACAAGTCTTCTAATGGCAACACCATTCAAACCGAAGACCAAATGTGTTTCTATATCGGAGCCAGCAAGTCGTTCGGCCAAAAACTCACGATGGAAGCATCGCTCATGGAAGAATATTACCACACCCCAATCTGGAATGAGTGGAACCTCTTCCCTACACTCTCCATCACCTATCTTCCAAAGGCAGGACACATCATCCAATTCGACTTTGATTGCGACAGAGACTACCCTACCTATTGGTCGGTGAAGAACTTCACCACCTATAATGCGGGCGGATATGGAAAGATTGTTGGAAACCCGACGTTGAAGCCATCACGAGACCTCAGCCTCTCGCTTACCTATATTCTGCACAGCAGATATGTGGCAAGTCTCTTCTTCAACAACTCGAAAGATGAATTTCGTCAGCTTCCTTACCAGAGCGACAAGAAGAAGGAGATGGAATACAAGCATGTCAACTTCGACCATGTAAACCAGGTAGGCTTGATGCTCACAGCCCCAATCAACATAGGCAACTGGTGGCAGAATCGCCTTACCTTCACTGGCGTATATCAGAACGACAAGAATTCCCACTTCTATGATCTTCCATTCGACCGCAGCAAATGGTTCTGTCAAGCCCAATGGAACGGCACTTTTCTCTTTGGCAAGCATGTGCTTCTCAACCTCGATGCTTCCGTCCATACCGACGCCATCCAGGGAATCATCGACATCCCAGCCTCAGGCTATCTCAACGCTGCCCTCACCTGGAAGCCTCTCAAGGATGACAAGTTCCAGCTGAAAGCCTACTGCAACGACATCTTCGAAACAGGCGACAACCATCTGCACGATACCTATCGAGGTCAGCACGTCATCAACAAAATGTACTTTGGCAGAATATCGGCCTCTCCTCACCTATCGTTTCGGCGGCTACAAGGCCAAGCAGCATGAAGAAGTAGATACTTCCAGATTTTGGGAAATAAAAGAAGAAAAGCTCACCAAGACCATCAAAGTCCTGGTTAGCTTTTCTCTTTTCATATACTCTATTCAAGTTTCTTTACTTCAAAATATTGACATATCCCTTATTCTGTACCAATTCAGAATTTAAATCAATGCATTTCTGAGGAATCGGGAAGACGGTGGTGTAGCCGGAGGATTCACCCTGAAGAGGCGTACGGAGATCGTAGGCACCGGTGAATTTGCCGAAACGGATGAGATCCTGACGACGCCATCCTTCCCATACCAACTCCAGCAACCGCTCTTCCAGAATGTTATCGAGCGTAGCCTTACGATAAGGCATTCCCACACGGGCACGAATCCTATTCAACTCCTCATCACCATTCTCTCCGTTTCGGACCTTTGCCTCTGCCTTCATCAATAAAGCATCTGCATAGCGGAAAAGAACTATATCGTTACTCTGCAACTTGCCGTCCATATAAGAGGTTCTATCCACCTCATACTTCGCCATCCTCGCTCCAGCCGTCTTGACAAACTTACTGTTGGTCAGGTTTTGAGCCACTTCAAAAGGCTGATACTCCAACGGCTTTCCATTATCCATCAGCAGTTCATGACCATCTACCCTTTACCACTCCCGCCACAAAGTTCGGGTCACCAGTAAAAGTGTGTGGATTAGGCATAGATCTTCATTAGTCTGAAGAGAAAGAACTTACGGTCAATAATACCTCTGAGTTGTGCTCTGAAATGCTTGATCTTTGCATTGAGGGATTCTGCTGATGCATTGGTAGAGCGATTGACAAAATAGTTAAGGATCTCATCCTCACGGTCGTACATGGCGGCAGCAATATCATTGAACGATTTGTTGCCGAAATCACCGACCTTCGAGTACCATGAATGCAGGCTGACAGCACCTTGCTCCTTAGTACACCTCTGCGAGAAAATCATTCGAAGAGAGTGGGTAAGCGAGAAAGCCGTCTTTATGTCCGGAAACTCACGGAACAGTATTTCTGCACGTTCCTTCTGTGTGTCTGTCCATTTCTCGGGTGACATCACAAGTAGCCCCTTACTGCGTGCAAGGAGTTCTGCACGAGTCTCTCCGTTCTCAAGTCTTTCGGGATAGTACCTTGCATTGCGCCTTATGGCATTGCCCTCCTCATCCACAAATGGACCATCGTTCTCCTGCAGCTGGCGCATCATCAGACGGTGCTCTTCCCTAGCATTGGCATCAAGTGTCATCTGCTCACGCCTATACTCTCTGCGTACCTCTTGCAAGGCTTCAAGACAAAACTGCTGATGATGGAACCGGTCGAGCGTACGCATAGCCTTCGGAAAGCATGTCTCTACTATGTTGTGCATACTCTCAGAGAAGTCGAGAGTAACCTCTTCCACGCTCATTCTCAACGCTTCTGGTATCTTCATCAATGCCTTTATGACATCCTTTGCCTTAGTGCCCTTGACTACAGCAATAAGGCATCCCTTGCGACCATGTGCATCCTTGTTCGAGGCTATTGTGTATACCTCTCCCGTGGACAAGCATGTCTCATCTATGCTGACGTGAGGACTTATGTTCTCTGGGAAGATGAGCCACTCGTCAGCATGGCCTAGTTCAGACCATTCACGATAGCCGCTTAGGTGGTCCTTGTAGGCTCTGCCATACTCATCACCGTCTATGTGATAGTCATCCTCAAACGAACGGGCCGTTATAGGGCGCGTCTCCAAACGCTTCTTTTAAAAAATCCGCCAACTCGGTTGAGCAGCGGGTGGACTCCTGAATGAGATTGCATTCGGTCATCACGTTGTGACCATCTGCATCAAGCCATCTGCGACGGCGCACGTGAAGCAGTACTTCCTGACCTCTAATCGGAAAGTCGTGAAACACACTTTCGCGTGTAAATCCATTGGGGCGCAGGTCTTCTCCGTCGTCAGGTTTCTGCTCGTTCTCATCGAGATAAAGGTGAATCACCTGTGTGTCACCTTTCTTCTCGACACGTACAGTCTTCAAGTCAAACCAGTCAAGCATGCGGGCTGGCAATAGGCATTCCGCTAAGAGTCTATACTGTTCCATTTTCTTCTAACGTTTACTCTATAAACGTACACCTGCTTGCTTTTATTGTGCTATGCTATCCACACGCTTTTGCAAGTGACCCTAAAAATTCGATCATTTACTTGGTTGTAACAAGAAAAAACACTATCTTTGTAGCGTTGATTCCCGGTAGCCTCTGATTCGTCAAGCTATCGGGTCTTGTTTTTTATATAATTTACCTACAACATTTGCATTGTTTGCAGCAAACTTTACAAAGAATTGGCATTAATCGTGCCTAGAGACAAGATTTCTAGCTTTTCAACCATTTTACGTTTGGTTTCCTTAGAAGCATTCCAACGACGCAACGCTTCTTCTCTTGTTAACTTTGTTGTATTCATTCTTTATTCCTCCATTTTTAGTTCAAATTACAACTGCAAAGATACAACATTCTAGTGTAAACGCCAAAGAAATAAGAGAAAATCTTTATTTTATCGTATTACATAGATTCCCTCCCGTTCAATTCTTGATTTGAAGAAAGGATTCATGTTTTTGTGAATACGCACTACATCAACTGAGCACTTGAGCAAGCCCTCTAAGAACTCTTTCAAGTCGGCCAATAAAAATGGATTAGGAGTTTCTGTTTCTACACAAATATCCAAATCGCTTTGCTCTGTTTGCTCATTTCGTGATACGGAACCAAAAATGCGCAAAGTCTTGATTCCAAAATCTTTAGTAATCTTGGAACTATTTTGCCTAATTATTGCTATATAATCTTGAACTGTTCTCATAACACCTATCTTTTAATATCCAACCTCCCGTCAATATTTATAACCAAAATTCATATACCTACAAGTTTTGAATCTAGCAATAAAAACAAGAGGATTGAGAGGCTGGGAATCCTTGTTTTCTGCTCTATATTAAGAACAAGACCTATAGTTGTACGACTATAAAGTTACAGTTGTACGACTATACATGCTATGGTTGTACAACTCTAGAGTTATAGTTGTACAACTATAGGGGTTATAGTCGTACAACTATAGATTTTCCTCAACGGTATCATCTTGTCAAGAAATCACAAACACCTGATTATCAACAAGTTCTTATTCTTCTTCATATTTACGATATTCTCAAAGGAACAATAAGCGTCTGAAAATACAAGAATCTCAGGCAAGCTAATGTAAAGAAGATTCATTCTTAACAAAGCCACATCACTACATCTTCAGGATATTCTTACTGATTACTACTTCATTTTCCACCCATCAATGGTTCCCGTCTTCGACGAGAAGTTGCAGCCTATCTGATAAATCTTTCTGCCATCTGCTGCATATTCCCTGGCATAGCCCATATTCTCTATCTGCTTCAGGGCTTCCTCTGCCGAACCATCACGCTTGAATTCGAAGATGTAGATATAGTTTTTGGTCTCAACCACACAATCTACCCTACCTTCGCTTTGCTGCTTTGACCAACGTCAGAAACCCACTTTTCACCTCATCATTCGGAAAATCCAGGAGATACGAATCGGTATCCATATTCCAGTCTTTGATGGTAAGATAACCGCTCTGATAAATCATAGGCAACGGTGATTCCACATCTGCCTTGTAGTCGATGAAACTACTCGTAGGATAAAACCTGTTCACCATCTCATTGATGTTCTCATCAAAATGAGACAACAAGCGAACAAGATAGGTTGGCGAACCGGTGCGGAACCAATAATCTGCCAGAATCTTCTTGCTCAAAGCATTCAAGATGCTGAAAGGATTATAGATATCAAGCATGTTAGGACTGAAATGATAACCATCAAACTTCCTTTTCAGTTTGTATTTCATTCCTTCCTCTGTGGTTTTATATCTCACAGCCATCGCCTTAATTTGCTCATCAAAGGTAGAATACAATTCATCTTCCGTAATTCCACAAAGTGCCTCGTAATGCTCATCCATACTGATGTCGTTAGGCTGATTGAAACCACTGAACACGCTTACCTGCGAGAACTTGGTAACACCCGTGAGCAAGACAAATTGCAGATTAGCATCGGCAGCCTTGAAGACACTATAGAAACCTTTCAAGACCTCACGATTCCAATCTTCCAACAACCGTTCTTCACCCTTTATTGATGTTTTGATTTGTGTATCAAGCACATCCAATATTGGCTTATCATACTCATCAATTAAAACCACGGCACGAAGTCCTGTTCTCTCATGAGCAGCTTTCAATACATATTCAAAATCGACCTCCTAAGGAATCCCTGAAAGGACTTTTACCATATATCATCTCTTGCGATGCAACAAGTTCTCTAATATGACCTCAAGTTCTCCAGGATTAGTGAAATTATTACCATTAAAGTCAAGATGAAACACAGGATATTGCTGCCGTTTTAAATTCTTTCGGCAAAGTTACAAAAAATAATGATACAATCAAAGGAATAGCCCGAAAAAAATAGCGAGACCGAAAAAGTTCAGCTGAGAAAAAACGAAAAGGCAGCTGGTGGCATCCTTCCAATGCCAACAACTGCCTTTCCTTTATTTATCTATGCAACTACTGTTTTAATTCTCTCAAATTAAAAGAAGAACGGCTGTTAAGCGAAGTTCTTCATATTAGTTCTTGCGCCATACTCAGCGCATCCGGCAACGATCATTGCCAAAATCATACCTAATACCATCATAACTTTTATCCTTTCTCTATATTTATCTGTTATCCTAATCTTTACCTTATTTCGAATCAACTTCCTGGAAGCATCCGGAGATGCCTCTCAAGGTTTGATTACTTGCCGAGGCTAATCTTCTTGTTGACATTTACAACCTCTGCAAAAAGGGCAGCTACAACTGCCAGTGTCATTACTAATACCATCATAATCGTTATCCTTTCTTTACTTTAATTATTCGTTATTCTATCTTTTCGAGTGCAAAGGTAATGCCTTTTTGTGTACGCACACAATGTTTTTGAGAAAAAGCTTCAAAAAAGGGGCCGTTTTCTTGATTTTCATCAAATTCTGTCATAGGAAACAGGGCAAAATGACATGTCAATCCAGGTTTTCTCAATCTTTAGAACACTCGTATTTACGATGAAACACCAGGAGACAGAAGGCTCCAGCCAATGCCATCGGCACACCGATGAGCGCAGGGTAATTATATCCCAATCCCATCGCCACGGGGATTCCGCCCAAGAAGGCACCCAGGGCATTGCCCAGATTGAAGGCTGCCTGAATGCAGCAACCACCCAGCATCTCGCCACCCTCGCTGTGCTTCACAATGAGAAACTGCTCTGGCGAACCTATACCGAAAAGGCAGGCACAACTGATAAACATCATCGCTGCCGATACCCAACCGATTTGCGACAGAAAGAAGGTAGCCAGCAAGGCTGCGGCAGCCAGAAACTGCAGATAGCAGGTAAAGCGGCCCGGCTTGAACCTGTCTGCCAGCAAGGCACTCACCTGGTTTCCTACCACCATTCCCAAACCGGCAAGAATCATCAATACCGAAATTGATGCCGCATGGAATCCGCCATCTATCTGCAAAAGCGGAGAAATGTAACTGAACCAGCAGAGAATACCGCCGTTGCCCAGGAAAGTAGCAGCGATGATAAGCCAGGGAGCCAGATGGCGCATAAACCGGAACTGCGCCTTCATACCCTTGTTAGGCAGAGCCTCTACATCAGGAACCCACTTGTAAATCATATAGAGCGTGATGACGCCCAACGCTACCGACATAAGAAAAGGGCCACTCGCCAGGAGATGGTATGACTCAGGAAGGTGCCCCAGCGGAACACCAAGCAGATTGGCAAACGGCATACCGGCACA
>ENA-OQET01001113-OQET01001113.1-human-gut-metagenome-genome-assembly--contig:-NODE-1113-length-12520-cov-3.388849_pt1 | contig 12520 bp, 14 predicted proteins | sample MGYA00242800_ERZ504645 | MGnify/ENA primary metagenome ERZ504645 (study PRJEB26092, sample SAMD00036308) | human gut metagenome | host: Homo sapiens | study: EMG produced TPA metagenomics assembly of... | reverse complement strand
TCCTTTGATTTTGAGTTTGGCTTGCGACACCATTCTCATTCTATCACAGGAGGCTTTATTTTGTTATCCTCACCACTTCCGACTACTCTATTCTCCCCAGCATAGCTGGGGGATTAGACTTTTCATTCAATTCATTCAGTTTTGCCAACGCTCTTGGCTCACTAAAATCTAAGTAGTTCGTTGTAAGAATTTGCCCCGGGATTCTCTTTCGCTCGAGTTCTTTTAACGTCTGCAGGAGGGGCGTAATTCCTCCCATTGTGATAAATGCCACACTAATCTGGAATTGTTCACAGCGAAGTAGCTCTTCTTCAATAGAAGAAATAACTTTTTTTACCCTCTTCTGGATTGTTTGATATAAAACTCGGTTTATATTCCAGATTTGAAGTAAGATTTCCATTGATATAGGCTGCTTCCAACCCTTGATTTATGTTTTGTATTATTTCTTCTTTCACCGTTTCATCCTCTCTGTTCTAACTTTAAATTGTAACGTATTTGACTTTACAATTCAAATTTTTTCATCATTTTCCAGTTTTTACCATGCTTTATAACGTCTCCTGATACGCCCGATCAATCAGCTTCTTTGCCTTCTGAAAGTCTTCTGCCGTCTTGATTGACACTTCTAGCTCCCCCGTTCCGTAATGTCCAATCCCGCGGGTATCTCTTGTGAATCCTTCTTCCAGTTCAACAGTGTCCGGGTCGAGTTTCATTCGGAGCAGGATCTGTTTGTTATAAATTTCAATGCAGAAAATGTTCTGCACTTTCTTATAGGCCAAATACAGCTTCAATTGGTTTGGAACAAGATCGTCTCCCAGCGATTCGATGTAGTCACAAAGCGCCGTATATAATGTTTTGAAATGGCTGCTTGCTGATGACAGCTTCTCTAAATGTGTTTTCTGTGTGTATGTACTACTTGTTGTTGAAATGGTTGATGTTTCCGTTACTGGCTTTGCCACCGGTGTGTTCAGATGTTCAAACAGCAACAGATCTTCCCCATATTTCCGATATTTCACCAACTTGATATTCCTCTGCATCTGATTCACTGCATGCACGTCGTATTTCGTAAAATCACTTGCAATACAAATCACACAAGGCACCGACCAATCAATCTGGTCTGCTACTTCCATACCCAGTTTTTCAATCACAAGCAGTTTGAAATCCGCTTTGTGATCCAAAAGCCAATCCAGATAGAATAATCCCTGATTAATTACGTTCTCGCTCGAGCTTCTCTTATACTCAAAAATCACTGGGCTATTATTTTCATCAATTCCGATGCTGTCCATTCTTCCGGATGTGATCATATATTCACTTTTCAGAAAACGAACGCCGAAAAATGTCTCCATGTTCTGCTCTATCGTTGTTTGCAGTTGTTTCTCCAATACTACCGTGGAAGAGGTGCGCTCTTTCACAACCGTTCCGACCTCAAAAAGTTTTATTTCCGACACTGCAGTTTCTCCTTCCCTGTCGCAAGATATATGTTCATTATATCGTACCTTCTTACAAAATACTATTGTAAAACATTCTTTCCGCAGGCATTCCCATCAAAAAAGGCCGCAGCTCCGCAAAGCTGTGACCTTTTCCCAATATTACCAATATGCTATTTCCGATACACCGTCTTCCCCCGTGCAACGACTTCCTGAATCTCCAGTCCCTGATCCAGTACGCAAAGATCTGCATCAAACCCTTCCTGGATTTTTCCTTTTCCTTTCAGTGACAGGATCTCTGCCGGGTTTGCCGTAATCGTCGAAATTGCGGTTTCCAGCGGAATTCCCGCTTTCTCCACGCATTCTTTTACTTCTTTCAGCAAACAGCTCGACTGGCCCATGCCCATCCGCAGGAATTCTCCCTTCTCATTAAAGATCGGCAGACTGCCCTGACCGTCGGATGAGATGGTGATGTGTTTCGGATTCACGCCTGCATCCAGCATGCGGCGGATTCCTTTGCACACGCGGACTTCATCACAGACAGTTTCCCAGTAATCGATCTCTTCATTTCCGGTGAAATCGACCGCACCGCCCTTTACGGCGTATTCAATTGCCTTCTGGAACAGCTTCTCATTCCGGTTGACATGGGTCGGGAGGAACTGGCTGGCCGGGATTTCGGTTTCGCTGATGACGCGTTCGATCAGCTCCATACATCTTGCACCGTCGCCAAGGTGGACATTGATCACTCCCGCTTTCCCGGAAAGAACACCGCCGAGGCGCGTGTCTGCTGCCAGTCGGGCGAATTCTTCGAAGGTCGGCTGTGAGGATCGGTGGTCCGAGATGGCGATTTCGCCGGTTCCGATGATTTCTTCGATCATCATGATATCTTTCGTAATTCCATCCGTCAGTGTACGCACCGGAACCTGATAGCTGCCGGTGTAGCACCAGGCGGACATGCCCTGCTCCCGGAGGCCTTTTGTTTTTGCCACGAGCGCGCACATGTCACGGCCAATGCCGTCAGTTCCGAGGCAGCCGACAACGGTTGTCACACCGAACTTGTTCAGGCCTTCCATCGTCGCCTCCGGGGTGCGGTTGGCAAAGCCGCCCTCGCCGCCTCCGCCGAGCACGTGAACATGGCAGTCGACAAAGCCAGGTGTCAGGACAAGTCCGGTTCCGTCTACGGTCTCCGCGCCAAAGAGCAGGCCGTCTGCCGTTATCGTGCCGGCATCTGCGATCTTGACAATTTTATCATACACAGTAAGAACGTCTTTTCTTCCGAGGTGTTCCGGCGCATAGACGTCTATGTTCTGAAATAATATCATTTTCTCTCACTCCTCTTAAAATCCAATGGCAACCGCAATCAGAATCGTAATGACTGCTCCAATCATCAGTATCCCTAAGAATTTCCACATGAATTGATCCAGTCGACCACTCGATTTTTGCAATCGCCAGGGAGCCGATCAGGCAGCCGGAGGTCGGGACGATCAGGTTTGTGAAGCATCACCGAGCTGGAACGCAAGGACGGATGTCTGGCGGGATACGCCGAGAAGGTCCGCGAGCGGTGCCATGATCGGCATGGTGATCGCCGCCTGGCCGGAGCCGGACACGACGAAAAGTTGAAGACCGACTGGAACACGTACATCAGCACGGCTGCGGCTGCACCGGAAAGACCGGCCAGTGCCTGTGAGATGCCGTACATAATGGTGTTGATAACGGTCGGTGTGGTCGGATCGGAACCGCCGAGCACCTGCATGATGCCCTGTGCCATCGCAACAACGAGTGCTGCGCCGATCAGGTCTTTTGCGCCGTCTTTGAAGGAAACGGCAATGTCGTTCACTTTCATGTCATTCAGATGGAAAATGACACCGATCACACCTGCCACAAATTCCCATGATGAAGAACTGGGTTGCGATTTCGGCCATGTAATAACCTTTTGCCATAACGCCCCAGATAACCCAGACAACGGTAACAGCCAGTGTCACCAGAACTAGGATATGGCCGATGCCGAAGGAATGGCCCTCGTCGATGCCTGCTTTTTTCGTTCTGATCACGGAAATACTGGTCACTTTCGTAAGCAACGGAGATTTCCGGGGTCATTTTTTACCTTTTGCTGCATAGAACATGGTCATGCCGCAGCCAAGAGCGGTGAACACCACCCACATCACCATACGGAAACCTGCGCCGGAGAAGACGTCAACGCCGGCGATTCCCTGTGCGATTCCGACAGAGAACGGGTTCATCCAGGAGGATCCGAAGCCGATCTGTGTTGCGACGTACGTGACAAGCACGGCAATGACCGTGTCGTATCCGACAGCGACGAACAGCGGGCAGAGGATCATGGTGAACGGAAGGGCCTCTTCTCCCATTCCGAACACGGCTCCGCCGAGGGAAAACAGGACGAAAAGGACCGGGATCAGCAGTTTTTCGGCTCCTTTTGCTTTACGGATCAGGCCGATCAGACCGGCTTCAACGGCTCCGGTGCGGATCATGATGCCGAAAGCACCGCCGACTACCATCAGAAATGCGATGATTTCGATAGCGGAGCTGCTGATAATTCCGTTATACATGTAATTGAAAAATCCGGTTCCGCCGTCGCCGCTGAACAGTGCAACGCCTTCTGTGACCGGTTTTCCGGCAGCATCGGTCAGATACTGGAAGCTTCCGTCTTTGATGACGGTACGGGTCTTTTCTACCCCGTTCATCAGGTACGTGACATCCTCCGTCTCGTAATAGCCTTTCGGGACGAGGAAGGTCATGACGGCCGCGATAACCACCACAAAAAAGATGATAATGTAGGTATCCGGCACGTTAAATCCCCTGTTGAATGATTTCAGGCCTTCGCCTTTCTTTTTGCTCATATTTTGAGATTTCCTCCATTTGATATTCTATTCTCGTTTTTAACGCGCTTGGATTAGTGTACCATAGATCATAGAGGAAAGTCACTGAAAAAATCAAAAAAGTGACAGAAAAATTTTCCATTCGGATTTTTCTGCCGGCTGTGTGCAATGTCATGCATAACATGATTGTATAGAAAGGTAAACAATTCCTTTTAAGGTTTCCTGCTTCCCGTCTCTTATGCTATACTTGAAAGGTTCTTGCTTCCGGCGCTTCATCTGCCGGTTTTTGACATGAAACTGATTCAGTCGGCGATTCCAAATGCGTTTACGATCGCGGTGCTTGCGGCGATTGAGTCGCTTCTCTCCTGTGTTGTTGCGGACGGCATGATCAACAGCAAGCATCGTTCGGATACAGAGCTGATTGCACAGGGTGCCGGAAATATTGCTTCTGCGCTTTTCGGCGGTATTCCGGCTACGGGAGTGATTGCCAGAACGGCGGCAAATATCAAAAACGGCGGACGCACGCCGACAGCTGGGTCTATGTGGACGATGATTCCCCGGCGGTGGATGAACATCTGCAGAAGCTGCCGCTGGAAGTCCGTGTATACGAGATCACAGGACCGCTCTTCTTTGGCGCGGCGGATGCGATTGAGCACATCGTGGTAAAGGATTTCACAAAATGTCTCGTTCTCCGGATGCGGAGCGTACCGGCGATCGACAGTACAGCCATGAATGCACTACAGAATCTGACGAAGCTCTGCGAATCGAAAGGGATCACCCTCGTCTTCTCTCATGTGAATGAGCAGCCGATGAAGGTGATGAAAAAATCCGGCTTTGTGGATCTTGTCGGGGAAGAAAATTTCTGTTCGAATATTTCGGATGCGTTAAAGCATGCGGAGGAGCTGATTTCGAGATAATGTGAAACTGCAGCTGCCGCAGCATCTGGTCTGTATCACCTGTGATCCTTTCTCCTTTATGCCGAATAGCTTCTACACATAAAAAAAGGCCGCCGTGCTGAGTACTGACCTATGCTTTTCCGTTGATCACGCAGTTAATCTTTTTCTCATCGTAAAACATCAGTATCAGTCCGCCTGCGCCGCAGAATACAGCTGCACCGAATGCGGCAATCCGGTAGCCGGTTCCAGTTCCCGCTCCGATGGTGGAGACTGCGGTAAAAATCAGCATGGAAAGGCTCTGGCCCAGCTTGAAAGCGAAGGTCCGGGCTGCGTAGAACATTCCCTCTCGGCTGCTTCCTGAGGTAACTGCATCGCTCTGTGCGATATCCGCGACAACTGCCTGCGGCAGAATACCGAAAATCGCCATGGGAAGTGCTGCCACGACTGTCAGAATCAGACCCTGTACGGTTTCCGGGATGAATGGGATGTTTCCCATAAAACCTGTGTAAAAATATGCAAGGCTGAAAACAGCAAATGCAAACAGAATCATCTTTTTCTTGCCCAGTTTCGGTGTCAGCTTGTTGACCGGAACGTAAAAGACAAGCGACAGTGCGGTCATTCCCACAAAATACAGTGTTGTCATTGTCTCCGGGAGTTTCAGCAGACTGGTAACGAAAAACGGAAGGCCCGTCTGGAACATGGTGAGGGCGATCCAGTAAAAGATATCAGATCCTACAAATTTCCGGAATTCTCCATTCCGAAAGGTTGCTGTAAGGGAACGAAAAGCCGAATCCTTCGAGGGAACGGTATCTACGTAATCTTTTTCCCGGATGCAGAATACCGGCACAAGCATGCATACGAATGCTGCCGCTGCCATGGCTGTGAAAGTGATCCTGATTGCATTTACTCTTCCGAAGGAAGGAATCAGCGTACCCCAGATCGCCGGTGCCAGATAGGCCACAGCGGTTCCTGCAATAAAGGTGAAAGAAATGATGGTGGATATATTCAGGCGTTCCTGCTGTGTATGGCCCAGTTCCGGAATCAGGGCATTGTACGGAGTACAGTATGCCGTGATCGAAAGGTAATATGCCAGAATCATACCAAACAAGAATGCCGCATTGATCCAGCTGTTTTCATTCACCGGTGACCAGAACACCAGCACGGTGGAAAGTGCCAGCGGCAGGGACGCGCCTTTTAAGAACGGGATCCGCCGTCCGTTTTTTGAAGTGCACCGATCTGACCAGGACGCAATCATCGGATCAGTGAATGCATCAAAAATTCTTCCGAAGGCTGTGATCCCTCCAATGATGGTAAAAACCCCGAAAATCACCAGACCCTGCGGTATGAATACCGTCTGTCCCTGGCTGATTGCGGTTTCATCCGGCTGATAAAAGTACACCAGCCAGTTCGATATGATACCAGACAGCAGCGCCCATCCAAACTGGCCTGCTGCGAACTGCCATATCTTTACCGTTGTTAATTTTTCATTTTGCTTCCCCCTGTTTTGTCTTCTCCTGTTTTTATACCGTCCAAATTTTTACATTTTTTCCAGAAAAGGCGATTCCAAGTTTGATGACTTCCGTAACCCCTTCCTGCAGCAATCTCCCGGTTGGGGATAGATACCTCGCACAGATGATTATCAGCTTTCCAAGGTTCGCAGAATTTCTTCCACTCACCAGGGGAAATCAACTATGCTGATTTCTCAGCTCGCAGCTTTCCGCATCATTTTTCATCTCTGCCTTCGCTTTTCTCGCAATCCCCTGTGTGCCGTTCAGGATGCTCGCGCGGGTGACTTTGTCGTTGCCGTATTTCTGGCGGATCGCGTCGAGGGCGGCATCGAGTTTACGGCTTTTCTCCTTCTTTTCGGGATCTTCGAAGAGGGAGAGCTGTTCGAAATCGTCTTCGGTAAGACCGGTCACGGCGACGCCGATCAGGCGGAGGGGCTCGCCTTTCCAGGATTCGCGGAAGAGCTGTTTGGCGCAGCGGTAGATTTCATCTGTCACATCTGTCGCATTGGGGAGTTTGGTCTGGTGTGAACGGTTTCGAAACTCGAGAGTGCGAAACGTTACGGAAACGGAGGTGCATTTTTTCTTTTTCCGACGCATGCGGGCGGCTACGATGTCGCACTGGGCGAGAAGGATCGGATTCACCTGTTCGATGGAGATGATGTCCTCGTTGAAGGTCGTCTCGGCGCTGAAGCCTTTGGCCTCATCGGGCTGCGCTTTTACAGGGGAATCATCGATGCCGCGGGCGTACTGGTAGAGCTGATGGCCGTTTTTCTTGCCGATCAGCGTCTGGATATCCGCTTCGCGCGCATGCGCCAAGTCTCCGATTGTGCGGATTCCGGCCTCGATCAGTTTCTTTTCGGATGCTTTTCCGAGGAACAACAGCTCGCGTACCGGAAGCGGCCACATTTTTTCGGGGATTTCTTCTGGGAACAGAGTGTGTACTTTGTTTGGTTTTTCGAAATCAGATGCCATTTTGGCCAGGAGTTTATTTGTGGAGATTCCAATATTGACGGTAAATCCAAGCTCCTCGTAAATCCGGTCCTTGATTTCGTGCGCCGCCGCAATCGGGTCCGGATACAGAAGGGAAGTTCCCGTCATATCGAGGAATACCTCATCGATCGAAAAGGATTCCATGACCGGGGTGTAGGCGGCGCAGATTTTCTTGAAGGCACGGGAACACCTGACGTAGAGGTCGAAATCACTCGGGACAATGACCATGTTCGGACATTTCCGCAGTGCCATTGCCACAGGTTCACCGGTCTGGACACCGCATTTTTTCGCCGGGATCGACTTTGCCACAACGATTCCTGTCCGCTTCGTCGGATCGCCGCCGATACAGGCAGGAATGTCCCGCAGATCCGGCAGTCCCTCTTTGATCCGCCGCACCGACTCCCAGGATAAAAAGGCGCTGTTGACATCTACGTGAAAAATCAGGCGTTCTGTTGTCGCCTTCGTTTGTTCTTCTCTCATTTTTTTTAACCCTCTTTCAAATTCTGCTGCTCTCTATGCAAAAAACAGCAGACCTGCTTTTTGCCAGAAAGAAAAGAAGAAGGATCTGCGCCGCCAGCATCAGCGGGACTCCAATCGTGAATTTCTTTTTTCTTGTCTTGTGATGAAACAGGTGCATGCCCAGCAAGGCTCCCACCGAGCCGCCGGCTGCCGCAAGTCCAAGCAAGGTGGAAACGCGGATTCTCCATTTTCCCCGCACCGCACTTCGTTTGTCGATTCCATAGACTGCTATGGTAATGATATTAATACAAATCAGGTAACTCCACAATACTGTCTGTAAGATCGAATGTTCCATTTTTTACGCACCAGCCTTTCTTTTTTCAAAAAAGGCAGCGTTTTTCTGCGCTGCCTTTTTCAAACTCTTTTCAAAATTACTTTTTCTCCAGAAATATTTTTCTGGTCACAAAATTGTATACCATAACAATCGCCGTCGCGAATACTTTCGCGATTGTGTAGATCAGGTTATGGCCTATGTTCTGCTGCAGTGCAACATTACCGCCGTAGATCGGGCCTACGACGATCCAGATCAGGAAACTGTTGAGCAGCATGCCGATCAGGGAAAGGACGACAAAGGTGATGAACTCGACTTTTTTGTTCATTTCTTCTTTCCGCTCAAAGACAAATTTGAAGCTTAAAATGTAATTTGCAATGACCGATACGGTAAATCCGGCAACGGAACCGATGAGGGATGCCGCTTCAAAGTAAGAGCTGGAAGTCAGCGCCATCACAAGATTCAGGACAATAAGACCGGTCACGTAGTCGATGCCGAAGCTGATAACGCCGACGATACCGAATTTCACAATCTGTGCAAATAATTTCTTCATGTTTTTCCTCTTGTTTCTTCTATTATTTTCGAGTCAACGACTCTATGAGAATACCATATCACGGCAGTTTTTTCAAGTTTCCGTATTGTTTTTCCTCACGTCAAAAACGCCGGATTTCACATACAAACATGAAATCCGGCGTCTTTGAATTTCTCTAAATCTCCCGTTTCTCCATAAATCTTACACTGATCCCATACGAAATCAGCACAACTGCGATGCTTACCGCAAAAATTCCCGCCTGTCCAGGAACGTTTCCCGTGATGGTGCCAAGCAGCTCCGCGATCGTAAACTGCCCGTTGAAGCCCGACTCTGCCAGCGATACACCGATTTTCTGCAGGTCCTGCAGTGTGATCTCTGTGATCGGTTTTCCAAAGAGTTCGATCGTTCCGCTCTCCGCTTTTACAAGGCCGAGCATCAGGCGGATCGCCGTGCTCTTTCCTGCTCCGTTTTTTCCGATAAGTCCGGTGATTCTTCCCTCCGGAACTTCGGTCCGTTTTGAGCCCGGTGAAGAAAAAGAGGTGAAAAAGCTCGATTTTGACCAGCGGATTTCCGCATCCATCCACAACCATCATCACTGATGCGGTTTTTGTCCGTACCTTCGGAAGAATGGGCCGACCTCTTTTCGCGGGCAGGCTCATTCCGTATCTTATGATTTTCAGGAGACTTTTTATGTCCGAACTTAATTTTTATCTTCTTCAGATCAACGATGCTTTATTTCCAATCGGTACGTATTCACACTCGCAGGGACTCGAGACGTAAATCTCTTTCTCTCACGATCGGAGCACGCAGATACCCTTCTGGATGAAATCCGGGAATTTCTTGCCTCCGATCCGAAAATTGACGGCGGCGCAACTATACTTTCCTGCGGTGATCTTGCAGTTCGTATTTTCGGTCTACGCGCGCAAAGGCTGCAGCAAATGGCGGAAAAAATAAAGTCTGCATATGACAAATTTTTATAACTGTCTATTCAAGTCGTTCACTTTTCCCTTCGTCAAATTTCGCAGAAAAAATGTCAAAATAAGGATATGACAACCTCTTCAGAATGTGATAAAAATAAACTTTCGTTTTAAGTCAGAAGATAAAACTTAATTTACCATTCATTTCGTAGGAGGTTTGTCTCATGGAAAAAAGACATGACAAAGGGGTAAGTCCGACTTCCGGTCATTCTGCAGTTTACGCTGCCGCTGATTATCGGAAATATTTTCCAGCAGCTCTACAACATGGCAGACACGATTATCGTTGGCCGATATGTCGGAGCGGATGCACTGGCTGCAGTTGGTTCTACGGGAACGATTATGTTCCTGGTGCTTGGATTTGCGCAGGGCATCACAGCAGGCTTTACGGTTCTGACATCGCAACGGTTCGGTGCAAAGGATACGCGCGGAGTAAAGCGAAGTGTGGCAAACGGCATTCTACTGGCTCTCCTTTTCACAGTTGTCCTGACATTCTTCAGCATGATCTCCATGCGGCCATTGCTGCATCTCATGAACACACCGGAAAATATTTTTCAGGACGCTTATACCTATATTATGATTATCTGCGGTGGCCTGATCGCTACGATTTTTTACAATCTGCTTTCCTCCTATCTGCGTGCAGTAGGAAACAGCCAGACTCCGCTGATGTTCCTGATTTTTTCGGCTGTATTAAATGTTCTTCTGGATCTGCTTCTCATCATTCGTTTTAAAATGGGCGTTGCGGGAGCCGGATATGCAACCGTTTTCTCCCAGGGAATTTCTGCTGTGCTCTGTCTTTTTTATATTTATCGCTCCATGCCGGATATGTGGCCGGAAAAACACCACTGGAAGCTTCATGCGGCAGATTCCCGCCATCAGCTCTCGATGGGCATTCCGATGGCACTCCAGTTTGCCATCACCGCATCCGGTACAATGATTATGCAGGCTGCCATTAACCTGTTCGGCTCGGAGGCAGTTGCCGCTTTTACGGCGGCCTGTAAGCTGCAGAATCTGGTCACACAGGGCTTTTCCGCAATGGGACAGACGATGGCAACCTACAGCGGGCAAAATTTCGGAAAGGGCGATATTCCACGGATTAAAAAGGGTGTTCGCGCTGCACTTCTGACTTCCATCACATATTCGATCGCAGCCGCTGTTCTCGTCTTCCTTCTTCTGAAGCCATGTCTTTCCCTCTTCTTCTCGGGTGATGTCGATATGGCCGCCATGATGCCATGGGCAAAGACTTATTCCTATATGTGTGCTCTTTTTTTATGTACCGCTCTGTACCATCTTTATTTTCCGAAATGCAATGCAGGGTTGCGGCTACGGCTTTCTGCCTATGATGGGCGGTGTTTCTGAACTCTTTGCGCGCCTTATTGTAGCTGTGATTGCCATGAAAGTCATCAGCTACCCGCTCGCCTGCTTCTGTGACCCGGCAGCCTGGGTGACGGCAGCTGTCTTTACCGGTGTTTCGTATCTGTTTGTCATGAAGGATATCGACAAAAAGTATAATTCAAAGATACCGACGGCTCCGATCAGCTGACATTTTTCATACCAAACGCAAAACTGCGCGGAATGCACGATTCTGAAATGCATTCCACGCAGTTTTTTGTATTTACAGGATTACAGATTCAGTTTTGCTTTCTGCAGACTTACACAGGAACGATGATATGTGAGTGTCATCGTCAGATAAATGACGCCCACGACAATGACTGCGAGAATACCGGTATGGAACACCAGATGCAGGATCATCGTCGCACACAGCAGGATCTGAATCATCTTGCCCAGCGCCATATAGGCCTTATAGGCACTCTGATATACCATCTCTTTTTCTGCCTCATCGCAGCTTGCCATCCAGTCTTTCTGGAAGTTTTTTGAGTTCATATCGCCTCTCTTCTCCGGGTGAGCTGCCTGAACCATTTTTACATAACGCATCTGATAATAGCCATAGAGAAAGAAGTTGATACAAAACAGAGCACAGGTTGCCAGGAATCCGGCGAGCTCTTTTCCCGATGCTTCTTCCAGCCAGGAACGGGAAAAGGTAAATGTCAGCACGATGATATCGCAGACCTGCGAAATCACATTGCAGTTCATCAGCATCGCGCCGTATTTCTCTTCTTCATAGCTTAAGACTTCGTACTGTTCATCCTCTGCTTCTTCGAGATGCTTCATCGTATCCTTTAATTTCCGGCTGTAAAATTCCATCAGGACAATGCTTACAACGAAAATTACCGCAATGATCGGCAGTGCCAGCGGGCGGACCAGATCGCTCAGATCACTCATGCCATTTTTCACACCGAACGTCATAAAAATTCCGACAAAAAAACCGCAGACTCCGCCGATTCCCAGATAAATCAGCATCCGCTTCGTCAGCTTTCCGTAGGAATTTGGTTTGTTCCCCTGTTTTTCTTTCATGGTTCATCCTCCTCATATTGAAAAATATCTTCTACTTTTACTTCACAGATTTTTGCAAGTTTTAATGCCAGTGTCACCGACGGTGAATAGTCTCCCCGCTCAATCAGGCTGATGGTCTGTTCTCGATACTCCCGCCATTTTTTCCAAAGGTCGGTTT